>ERZ773061.638-NODE-638-length-13894-cov-5.138883_pt1 | contig 13894 bp, 8 predicted proteins | sample MGYA00580627_ERZ773061 | MGnify/ENA primary metagenome ERZ773061 (study PRJEB29015, sample SAMEA2738119) | human oral metagenome | biome: human oral; feature: human-associated habitat; material: saliva | place: China | collected 2223 ...
TATAAAAAAAGTTTGTATTAACCGAATAATACAAACTTTCTTCTATTTATTAAAATTTAATTAACAACTATTTTTTTGTCATCATTCAATTTTTCAAAAAAACTTTTTATCATCTTTAATTCAGATATTGCTTTAGAATTATCCACTTTCAATTTTTTAATAACTGAAAAATAAGCCTTTTGCGTATTCTTAATAATCTTGTTATATAAATCTTCACAAATATTTTTAGAACTATTGCTGCTAGATTGCTTTCCACTCTCTTTAGCAAAAGTCATTAAAGTCACAATTCCAATATCCGCAAAATTCTTCACTTTATCAACAAAATATACAGAATCAATATCCAATTCATTACCATCACAAAATTGTACTGCAAGATCTGGAACATTCTTAATTTGAGAATCAATTTCCATACACAAATCTTTAGACATTAATTCCACCTTATTCTCTATTGATGAAAAATCATCTTCTATTTTATTAATTTTGTCTTTCATTGGTTTAAGAATATAATTAGATACCCTTTTATGTCCCATCAATTTATTTAACAGAACATCAAAGAAATTTTGAAAAACATTTAATTCTTTAGATTTAATCAATTCTTTATCATTAGATTCCAAAATTTGATTAAGCGTAATTTCTTTTTCATTTTTTATTTTTTCAATATTAAACTCACATTTTTCAATAATTTCTAAACAAATATCCTTCTCTTTTCTAAAATATTGCTCTTTATACCCTTTAATATCATTAATACTATATTTTAGTCTTTGCATATCTATTAAGCACATCTTTATTTGAATATCACTAATTCTAGCCATCTGTCCAACAATCACTTTATTATATAAATTAGAAATTTTTTCTAACTTTATCAAATATTGATTCATAACTTCATCAATTTGATTTAAAACTTGACTTTTTTTATAAAAGCTTTTTTGATAAACATCAAATTGATCCACCATATTAGCTTTTAAAGTCTTCATTATTCCATCAATTTTATTGTTTTGTTCTTTGTTTAATAAAGCTATATTGCATTTTATTAAATTTAATTGTATTGATAATCTTTCTGATAAGCTAGCTATCGCATATTCAATTTTCTTCTCCTGCATATAACCTCCAAGCCTCAATTATTTATTAAAGATTCAATTTCTCTATTAATATCGGCTTCCATTGTTTTTAATTTTTCTTTTGTTTCATAGATTTCTTCAATAGACATTTCATCAAAATTAAAAGATTCAACATTATTTTTTTCACACATTATTATCATTTTCCATTCTTTTTTTCATGATATCCGCTGAAGCTAAACCTGTAAACTTAATTAATAAGGCGTCTTCTAAATTAGGATCAGAAACATGAGCAAAAACATCATCTTTCTCTCTATATAAAAACATATAATTTATTTTTGCCAATTTTTCAACTTTTTCAACACAACAAAGATAGTCCACTCCATTATATTCAAATTGTTTTATTACTCCATAACTTCTTCCTTGATATTCAATAACCTTACCTTCAAAATCAATAACAAATTTTTCTCTATTACCCATAAAATTACCTCACTATATTTCTTTATCGTCATTTTTCTCTTGATTTTTCATATTGATAGCTGTTTCTTTATTTCTATCTGCATCATGTTTTATACCAAGAATAGGAGACATAAGCATTGTAATAGGGCCCAATAAATCCAATTTTATTTGTTTAAAGTTTGCAGGAATATCTTTCCAGTTCTCAAAAATTCTTGCAAAACCGGCCAAATTTTTCAAAAGACCACTTTCAGCTTGTATTTGCTCATTTGAATTCATTATATAATCAGCTTGAGCATGATGATCAATCGTTGTAAACTTTCTCATCGCATCACTTGTATTATTAAGATCCACTTGATCCATAATTCCAAACTTCTTATTTTCTGATAGTTTTTCAATCATACTAGACATTGACCCATCATTAATTTTATAATCCCCTGCAAAGTTTGATATTTTTTCATTAAGATCAATATCATTTTTTCTATATGCAGGATTACTAAACATACCTTCCATTCTAAATCCAATACCCTCACGCATATTAGCATAATCAGTAGCAATAGCATCATTTGCATTATGAATATCGTTTTTAGAAATATTAGTATACTGAGTTTCCATTTGAGAACGAACATTGTCATATTGTCCCTTTATATCTTGACCCATTTGAACGTTTTCATTATTAACTTTAATATTCTCCGTCATTGTTGATAATGTTTTTGCAAAACCAATAGTAGCTAATCCAACTGTTGCAGCAATCTTAAATGTATCATCTAAGACATCACTCATAATTCTCATAGCACCATTTCTAGAATTGAAAACTCCAACATGTCTTCCTAAAAATCCTTTATCAGAATTATCTCTTTCAATTTCTTCCATAGTCTTTCTGGCTTTTTCAGATGCTATAATATCATTATCATTTTCTTTTTTATCCAACATTTCGTATTCGGCATCAGCGTATTCATTTAACACTGGTAAATATTCCTTAGTAGATGTGTTTCTATGTGAAAAAATATTAGAAAATCTTCCCAACAAACCTTTATCTTCAACATTTCCACGATAATTCCATGTTTGTCTTTCCATTCCTCTTTTTAGATCTTTTAACTTTCTTTCTGCAATTTCAGCTTTTCCTAAAACTTTTTCACCAGTTCCTTGAACAGTATAACCTTGTATACTATCTATCTCTAATGAATTCTTTTTCATAATATTTTCAATTTCAGATTTACGTTCTTTAGTTGTATTAGGGTCATCAAACTCTTCCATTAAATCTATATTTTCTCGAGTTAATCTAACCTTTGTTTCATCCAATTTATTTTTTTCTTCAGTTGTTTTTTCAATATTAACTTTATTTAATGCATGTAAAACAACAGCATTTAGTTTTAAATCAACAATTTTTTCCTCTGTCAAGTAATCAGTTAACATCTTATAGTCTTGTTCATTTAAATTTCTAAATTGATCCGCAATTTGATTTTCAATTTTAGATTGTCCAGTTACTTTTTTCAAAAATGGTTTTAAGCCCAAACCTATCAAAGCTGATCCTGCAGACAATCCTAAAACTATTGGTAATACTCCACCAGATAAAACAGCAGCAGCAGCCGTTCCAAGAGTTAATGCTAACGTAATCGGTTTTGTTCTTTCACTAGCCGTATGCTTTCTTGTAATTTCAGGCATTTTATTATATTCTTCTCTTAAAACTTGCAACCCTGTTCTAATTGGTTTCCTATTTTTATTGTATTCTAATAATGGTATTTTCTTTCTTTTATCTTCAATTAATGGAATTTTCCCTTGTTTATCTTCAATTAATGGTGTTTTTCCTTGTTTATCTTCAATCTGTGGAATTTTTCCTTGTTTATCTTCGATTAGAGGAATCTTTCCTTGCTTATATTCAATTAATGGAACTTTTTCTCCCTTATTTTCAATGGCTAATCTCTCATTAGCATATGTTTTTTCATCATTAGCATTTACTCTATCGCTATGTCTTCTTTCTATTTCTTTATTTAATTTATTCAAATCATTATACAACTTAGGATCAACTTTTCCAGCCTTTTCCGCTCTTGTAATCATACTAATCAATTTTCTTCTATCTCTTCTTAAATCTTCTTCAGAAATAACCGTTTCATAGCCTTTTTTTACATTATCACTAGGTTTACTATTATCAACATTATAATTAGAACTCACATTCAAATTAGTAGCCATATCTTGAATATCTTTAATTTTCTTAGCTTGCCCAATAAATGTATTATCAACAAAAGGTACTTGTTCTTTATTATTTTTATTTTGTATATGAGAATTATTTTCCTTTCTATTTTCTTCTTTCTCAAAAGAATTATTATCATTCTCAACTTTATCTTGACCAGCCAATGTCTTTCTTCTAGCAAGCTCATCTTTAATGGCATTATAAGTGTCAATTATAGATTGCTTACCTGTTCGGTCAGCATATTTTATTTCTTTTTTATAATATGCGAAGGTTTTATTTAACTTTTCATCACTATAATCTCTGTATATATCATTATCCATTGATTAATTAAGCCCCCCTTCTATTTTGTTAAATCTCACAATATAGTATATCCTAAATAGGAAATAGTTTCTATATTATTCCATTACAATACAATGTTTTTTTCATTACATTTTCAAGAGCTCTATCCGATAATTTTTGATATCTCATTTTCTTATCCGATATTTTAATTTCAAGAGGATCTAAAATCCCATAATTAGCATTCATTGGCTGAAAATCATCACGATCAGTTGAAATATACTTTGCCAACGCACCAATCATAGTATTTTTATCATATATAATTTTATCCATACCTTGTAATTTATTAATAATATTTTTTGCAACAACCATTCCAGATGAAATAGATTCTACATAACCTTCAACACCAGTAATTTGACCGGCAAAATACACATTATCATTTTTTCTAAAATTATAAGTAGCATCAAGTAATTTAGGTGAATTTATAAAAGTATTTCTATGCATAACACCATATTTTACAATTTCAGCATTAGTAAGTCCAGGAATCATTTGAATTAAGCGCTTCTGCTCTCCAAACTTCAAATTAGTTTGAAATCCTACAATATTATACAAACTAGCTTCAGAATTATCCTGTCTTAATTGAATAACAGCATATGGCCTTTTTCCCGTTCTTGGATCATCAAACCCAACTGGCTTTAAAGGTCCAAATCTCAATGTATCCAAACCTCTCTTTGCCATTATTTCAATAGGCATACAACCTTCAAAAATTTCACCTTTTTCAAATTCATGCAAATCAACTACTTCTGCTTTAATTAATTCATTTACAAAATTTTCATATTCTTCCTTATTCATAGGTAAATTAATATAGCTTTTTTCATCAACAGAATTAATTCTTTCAATCCATGCTTCAAAGCTTTCTTCTTTACCTTTTTCTTGATCATAACGATTGCCATAAAAAGCAACATTAAAGTCAATTGAATCTTTTTCAATTATAGGTGCTGCCGCATCATAAAAATGTAAAGAATCTTCATCTATTAATTTAGCAATTCCCCTTGATAAAGAATCAGATGTAAGTGGACCCGTTGCAATAACAACAATGCCTTCTTCAATTAAATCTTCAATACATATTCCTGAAAATTCACTATCATACTTGCTTCCCACTTCTTGCTTTATTAGATTAATATTATCATTATTTTCTATAGCTAAAGTAACTTCTTTTGAGAACAAATCTCGATCAACCGCCAAAGCTTGACCAGCTGGAACACTAGTGTTATCAGCAACTTTTATCAATAAAGAATCCAATCGTCTTAGTTCTTCTTTTAATAAACCACAAGCATTTGTTAACAAATTTGATTTAAAAGAATTACTACAAACGATTTCAGCCAAATTCTCATTAAAATGAGCTAACGAAAATTTAACAGGTTTCATTTCATATAAATCAACTTTATAACCCGCTTTTGCAATAGTATATGCAGCTTCTGATCCAGCAAGCCCACCTCCAACAATACTAATCTTTTTATTCATAACAACTCCTATTCAAACAAATTCATAATTTCATCTTTGCTAAGCCTATTAAGAAATACTTCATTAGTAGACAACATATCATTAACTAATTTAGCCTTTTTCTCCTGTAAATTGTATATTTTCTCTTCAATAGAATTTTTAGTAATCAATTTATATACCTGAACATTTCTTTTTTGCCCAATTCTATATGTTCTATCAGTAGCTTGATTTTCAGCTGATAAATTCCACCATGGATCATAATGAATAACCATATCTGCACTAATCAAATTAAGTCCTGTTCCTCCAGCCTTTAAAGATATTAAAAATACTTTTATATCTTCATCTTCATTAAATTTGTTAACCAAATCCATTCTAGTATCAACTCGTGTTTGACCAACAAGTTTCATAAATTTAATTCCATTCTTCTTTAATTCATCTTCAATATATCCAAACATTGATGAATACCCTGAAAATAATAAAATTTTATGACCGCTCTTTATAGCATCAACAACGATTTCAATACATTGATTTAACTTACTACTCTCCCCACTATAATTTTGCAAAAATAATCCAGGATGACAACATATCTGTCTCAATCTCATAAGTAACGCCAATATCTTTATTTGACTATTATTAAGACCCTTTTCATTTATTTCTTCACTGATTTCTTTTCTAGCAGACTCCACAAATGATAAATATATCTTCTTTTGCTCATCATTCATTTCATTGTTCAAAACAGTAATAGTTTTATCAGGTAATTCAGATAAAACCTTTTCCTTAACCCTACGAAGTACAAACGGCTCAATCATCATTTTTAATTTATTCATTGATTGCATATCACCATCTTTGATAATTGGAATCTCATACGAATTCTTAAATTTATTATAATTAAATAAATAACCAGGCATAATAAAATCAAAAATTGACCACAATTCCGATAATGAATTTTCAATAGGTGTTCCTGTTAGAGCAAATCTAGAAACAGCTCTAATTTCCTTTATAGCCTTTGCATTTTTAGTAAGATTATTCTTTATATATTGAGCTTCATCAGCAATTATATATCTAAACAAGTAATTTTTTTCTTTATATAAGTCCAAATCCCTTTTCAATAAATCATAAGATGTAATAACTAAATCATAATTATTAATATTCTCAATAATTTCAGTACGTGCAGCTTGATCACCAGAAATTACAACACTTTTTAACATCGGCGTAAACTTCTTAGACTCTTCAAGCCAATTAAGAGTTAATGAACTTGGGCAAACAACCAAAACTGGTAATCTATCTTCGCTATTTTTAATATTTTCAAAATAATCCAATATAACAGATAACATTTGCAATGTTTTACCAAGTCCCATATCATCAGCTAAAATTCCACCCAATCCATAACTATCCAAAGTTTTAACCCAATCAAATCCTAACTTCTGATATTCCCTCAAACTTGCATTTAAATTTTTAGGTAATGTAAACTTTTCATTGAATTGCTTATCCTGTATATCATCAACTAAATTTTTAAAATCATTAGTTGGTTTCATACGAACTTCATTTTTCTTAAAAATTTTATCAAGATACATCCCCCTAAAAACAGGTAATGAAATACTATCTTCTTTTAACTCTTCATAATCTATATCAGTTCCATTAACTAATTCTTGCAAAACGTCCAAATTATTATTTGATAAATCAATAAAATCTCCATTTTTCAATCTATGGAAAGACTTTTTCATGATATAGTCCTGCATTATTTCTTTAATTTCAGATTTGTCAAAATTAAACTGCGTTAAATCAACCTTTAATAAATTATTTTCAATTTTAACACCAATTGAAGTAACTTTAGGAACAATTAATTGTTTTTTCTTAAATTCATCAGTAGCAAACACTTCAATCTTATTAATATATTTTTCAATATCGTTTTTCAAAAATTCAAATACTTTTCTATCATCCACCAACATTAATCTTTTATTAGCGACATCAAAAACAAATCCAGAATCACTGAACATATCCAATATTATTGACTCTTTAACCATATTTCTTGAAAGATTTTCATCAACTTTTTCAAAAGGATTAAATTCGAAATCATCATATATAAATTTTATATCTGCCAAGACATATCCCTGTTTATTATAATCCAAATAAACTTTTGCCTTTAATTCCTTAGGCTTATATTTTTCAATTTCCTCATCATCAATGACAATATCAACACATTTATCAATTTTAGGCAATATTAAAGAATAAAAGTCCGAAAATTCAGCCTTTGTAAATATAATTTCTTTTGCGAAATTTACACGAAATACATTCAATAATTTTAATACTGTTTCATTATATTTTTTTGAACATTTATAAATTTTATTATCTCTAAAAAAATAAATATACTTAGTCCCAGGTATAATTGTATAATTATAAATATCTTCATCAGTTGATATCTTAAACTCTGTATCAGATTCATTTTCTATTTTAAACTTTAAATCAGGTTCACTATCCACAAACTTCACATCAACTGTGGAATTTTCAATAATGGATTTAGCATATTCACCTTTTAAACAATCAAATAAATCATCCATAGCGTTTTCTGAAATTTCAATACATGAATCTCCAACAGCCATTCTAAAATATTTACTATTTCTTTCATTAACATATTTTATAATTTCCGCATATTTCATTAAAAATTTCAAAACATTCTGACTATTATTTTCAAAAGCTTCAACACAATGCATAAATTCTATCTTTTTACCATATTTAACAATATTTTTAGCTAAAATATTATCATAAAAATCAACAATACTCTTAATTTTATATTTGTTACTTCCATTTAAAATCTCAAATTCAACTTTAATATTTTTTAAATCAGTATCAAAAAATAAAATAGGTTTAATTTCATATAATACCCCAGTATAAACTTTATCATTTACCGCTTTTTGTTCATCATTATAAAATGAATTTAACATCTGTCTAAAAAGTCTATATTTATCTTTTTCACTTACATCATCTTTATTATCTTCATTTCCAGAAAACAAATTTTGATACAATTTATTATTATTTAAAGCAACAGCAATAGAATAAATATGCAAACAAGCTCCAAAAGTAGATTTATACTTATCACAGTCACAATTTAAGTCAAAAATTTCACCATTAGAAACCGATAAATATGATTTATATAAACTATTCCCATCTCTAATTTCAGCATAAACCACAAAATTATCCTGATTAGTGTAATTAATCTTATTTAACTTCACTTTACCATTTTCATATAATTCATTTGCTCTATTTACTTCATCAATTGTTAATGAATCTTTAATCTCATTAAAAACTTTTTCATTAATAACCATATTCAATACTATCCTTTAAATTTCACTAGTTATAAATTATATATTATTTCTTAAAAAATAACAATAACTACTACCCACTAATAAGAAGATCATTTATTAACCAAAAATAAAAACTCACATAACTAGCATAACTAATTATATGAGTTAAAATTATTTATTTATATTTTTAAATTTAAAATATGATATGCTTCCAATTATACTAATTAATATAAAAGCCACCAACAAACCTGGTAAAGCTCCCGTTTGAGGTAAAATTCTATTATAAACTGTATTATCTTTATTTTTATCTAAATTTTCCTTATCAATTTTATCAACTTTTTTATTATTAATATAATTTTTAACTTTAGACATATTATTTAAATTTAATATCTTTTCCGAAACACTATTTCCGTTTTTAGCTTTAAGATATAAATATAAAGCATCCGAATTAATAATATCAGTGATATTATTTAAATCTTTAGAATTTATTTTAAATTTTGCAGAATATAAACCATCACTCTGTTTATTAAGATTATTTATCAAAACATACTGATCATCAGCAATTTTCTCTCCAGCACTACCTGCCAAATAATATTTAATGTTATAATCTTTAGCATCTGAAATCTTAATATTTGAAACATTAACTTCTATTTCAATATAATTTTTATTAGAATCAGTATATACAAAATTATTTGCATCAATAATTTCAGCTTCAGAATCTGCAAAAATATCAGAAATTTGTTTACTATTATCATTATCTACATTATCATTATTTGTTTTATTTTCATTAATTTGATTAGAATTTACTGTGTTTTCAGATACTGTATTTTGAATTTTATTTTCATTAGAAACTTTATTTTCATAAACAACATTTGAATTATTAACATTATTCTCTACTACTTTGTTTTCATCAACTTTATTTTGAACAATTTGGTTTTCCAAAGTTTTATTATGTGCAATCTGGTTCTCTACAATTTTGTTATGAACTATCTGATTTTCTACGATTTTATTGTTTTCAATTTGATTTGAAATAATCTGATTCGAAACTATTTGATTTTCTAGAATCTTATTATTTTCTATTTTATTGGCAGTAATCCTATTTGATATAATTTGATTTTCTATAATTCTATTATTTTCTATTTTATTAGCAATCACACTATTTTCTATAATCTTGTTTTCGATAACTTTATTTTGAACAATTTGATTAGTAATAATTTGATTTTCTAAAATTTTATTCTCTAAAACTTTATTTTGATCAATTACAGGCTCATCCCTAATTACTTCCACTTCAAAATTCAATAATTTATTAAAATCTTTTAATTTCAAAGCTACATTTTGAACACCTAAAGAGTTTGAATTAAAATTACTATATTGCACTAATTCACTATTATCCATAGTAACAATTTTATTAGTTCCATCAGAATAATTAACAGTAATTTTTCCTCCAGATAAATTAAGCTCTTCACCTTTTCTATATTTCAATTTATCCGGCTTTCTTAAAATCCACGCATCATTAATTGTTGCTTCTGGTCTTTCTACAATATTAACATCAAAAGATGTAGTCTTGCCTTTATAACTAACACTTAGTCTATTCCTTCCAATATTCGAATTATTAAATCCAACAACATCCACATCAGATGAATCCATTTGAATATCTAAAACATTGCCATTTGAAAAAGTAGCTCTAATTTTACCACCAGTCAAATCTAAACTTTCAGTATTTTGAATATAATCAGTTTTAATTGGTAAATTTAACACTTCAATTTTATTCAGAGTTATAGGCTTTTCTTTTACCAGGATACTATAATTAACAGACCTACCTCCATATGTAATTGTTACATTTTTTGTTCCAGGAACAGTCATGTTAGGTGAAGAAAACTTCACAGATGCACTATTAGTACTAATCTCTGCAGTTTTTCCATTACTATATGTAGCCTGTAAAACTCCTCCATCCCTTGCTAATGTGTCATTAACCATATATTCCACTTTAGTTGGAGGTTTCTTCAATGTTAACGAAATCAATTGGTTAGGAGAATCAATTACATTTACAACAAAAGTTGCCCTATTATCCATATAATCAACTGTTATAGTTTTAGGACCAACAGTAGAATTATCAAACCCAGTCAATTTAACTTTTGAATCTTCAAGACTTTTTTCAATAGTTTCGCCATTACTCATAGAAACCAAAATTTTTCCACCAGTAACATCAAGTTCTTCAGTATCTTTAATATATTCCAATTTATTTGGCTCAGATAATATTTTTATCTTAGTTGGTTTTGGTTGAGTTGAATCAAAATTAACATATGCTTTTAAAGAAGAATTACCCTTACCAGCAACAACAAAATCCTTCCAATAAGCCGCATTACTATTATCCACATAATTAACAAAAGTTTCCCCAGGTTCACTAACACTCGCCGTATATCCTTCCAGCGTATTTTTTCCTTCATACATCATATTAAATTGATTATCAACATTTGGCATCTTGGCAGCCACAACAAATTTCGATCCAGTCAATTCAACAGGATTATTTAATTTAACAGTATGAAAGCCCTTTCTTAAATAAATCTTATTAACCGAAACCTTAGTTAAATTAGTCAAGTCATCATTATCTGGATTAACAAAAAATTCATATATTCCAGATCTTGCAGCTTCAATACTTAATCTTGTTATTTTTTCATCGGATTTACTAGCATCTCTTGAATAAACTTCAGCAACAGTTAATTGTGAAATAACCGGTCCTTTTTTTACATGAAAATCAACTATAGGGGGTAATACTTGATGCTGATATTGTTTATCATAATTTTTACCTTCTTCTACATCTTGAAATCCATAAGTTTCAGTATAACTAGTCTTATCATAATATGATAAATATTCAACAGTTGAATAATCACCATATGAATTTTTAAAAATCCACGCCCCATCTTTTCCAGGATTATTTTTAAAATTACTTGCACTATAATTGTCATCCCATCCAATTAATACAACCACATGAGATGCAGCTTCGTTATTTTGTAAAGGAATGTCACAATATCTAGCCATATTAGCTGTATTTGTATATTGATCACCAACTCTATAGTTTAATGCAAAATACACACCACCATAATTTTTTATATGTGTTTTGATTTTAGAAATCGCATCATTAATTGCATTTTCATCACTCGTATCTTCAACAGATAAATTAACAGTATCCATTACTGTCGCAGCTTGTGTAATCGATTCAATTGAATTCAAATCAATATCAGGTTCATTAGGATTATATTTTAACCATTTTTCCTCCACTGGGCCAAAACCATTAGTCATATAATTTATAGCATCCATAAAATTTCCGCCATCCGTCCTAACAGCATTAAATCCCTTTACATTCTTTTTTCCATTTAAGAACATTAAATATCTTGAACCGTATTTCACATGAGCTTCAGAAAAATCAAAAACCTTTACACCTTCACTATGCTTTTTTCTTTTTAATGCCAAGGTAGTTTCTAAAGCACCTATCGCTGCAAAATTCCAACAATTATTAGCTCTACCTTGATTTCGTACAATTATATTTTCAGGAATAATGTCTTTCAAATTAAATCTTGCATCAGTATCAGATTGACCCAGCAATAATTTAAAAACATTGTCATGTTCATCACTATGCGTTGTCAAAAAGCCTGTAGCCTCAATTACTGTCATACTCATAATAATCATTATTACTAAAACACATTGAACAATTACAAATATCTTTTTCTTCATACTTTATATTCCTCTAATTCCTCTTCTCATTATTATATTTTTTATATATATAATAATTAATACAATAGTACAAAATAATATACTAAATAATACAATTGGTATAGCTCCAGTTTGTGGTAATAAGCCTTTTGCCATTGTATTGTCTGGACGATTTTGTCCATTTTTATTTACATTACTATTAAAATTACTAGAATTATTATTAGATGAATTACTCTCACCTCTAGAAGTATTAATCTGAACAAATTTGGGTGCTTGTGTACTATTATTGTTATTTTCAGATTTTCTATCAACGCTTAATTTTCCGTTTAATTCAGGATTATAATTTTCAAGTATATTAACATTAAATTTCTTTTCAAAGCCTTTATATCTAACAGTTAATTCCTGTACTCCAGGTATTTTATTATTAAATCCCTCAACTACAACCTCTGGGTCAGTCATTTTTACAACGCCTAAAGTTCCATCTTCATAAAAAATATCCAATACACCTCTTCTTAAGTCTAAATCTTCATAATTCTGTATATATGAATACTTAGGAGCAACTTTAATATCAAACCCTCTAATTGGATTTTCACCTCCAGCACCAAGAACCGTATTATGTATTTCATAATCAACACTTTTTTCTAATGTTACATTGCCATTAATCATGACATTATCATAAGAAAAATTAATAATAATATTAGATGAATCTCCATCAAAATTAACACTTTTTACAATATCTTTAGACATCATATCAATTAATTGATATGAATCATCTTCAAATTTAAATAAAATAGCACCACCCCTCAAATAAATTTTTGAAGAATCGCTATATGTTAAATCATCAGGCATTTTATAAATACCCATACTATCTACTTTTTTTGTTTTATCAACAACCTGCTCTACATTTTGTTCTATTTCTTGCATTTGAACAGAACCAGTTGCTAATACATTATTTATTCCAAAAAACATAAATAATATTAAAACAAAAAATATAAAATTATAAAATCTTTTCATTCGTATCTCCATAGTTCTGCCCTTTTCAAAATTATTTTATTTTATTAGTATATACTTTATAAGCAATACATATACTAAACAAAGCAATAATTATTCCAAAAATCCAATTTTTTTCTCCTGTCTGAGGCAATCTGCCCTTAGCCATTGTATTATCAACAATAGTTTGGCTTTGTTTATTATTTTTTGCATTAGTTCCAGTATCTTTTTCATTTTTTTCTATACTTAATTCTAATTTACCTAATTTATTATTTTCAACACCATTAACATATTCTTTTAAATCAACAATTAAATACTCAGACTTTTTTAACATTCCAGAATTCAGAATATCGTTATCATTAATTACGTACTCATAAAAATATGAATTATCATTATCTTTTTTTAAATCA
>ERZ773061.647-NODE-647-length-13783-cov-4.680944_pt1 | contig 13783 bp, 13 predicted proteins | sample MGYA00580627_ERZ773061 | MGnify/ENA primary metagenome ERZ773061 (study PRJEB29015, sample SAMEA2738119) | human oral metagenome | biome: human oral; feature: human-associated habitat; material: saliva | place: China | collected 2223 ...
GAGTATATAAGTATTTATCATCATATAATGATTGAATGTACATTCTAGATGTAGATCGTTCAACTTCCATATACATAGCAGGAGTAGCATCATTCCAAACTGTTGCGTATTGAATTGGCTTAAAATCAGAATATGGCTTATACATAATGAAGAATCGTATCAATTTATAATTAATTTGATGACGATTAGCTAACTCTTCCGGTTTTAATTCTCTCACCATGATACCTTCACGATAGCTTTTACAATCATAGATATAAATTGCATCATTATCAGGGCCATGATACACTAAATCACTTGATTTTAACGTTTGGAACGTGAATCCATTAATAGTGACCGGTTTTGTTTTTGAAAGTATTTGTTTTGCTGGTTCAATTGAAGGTAGTACATAATTAACTAATGGTGACATTAGCTCTTTATACACGTACTCCTGATCATGTGTCTTTAATAGTTCTAGTTCCTTTTTCTTAATCAAATCATAACTAATATGATAAGACATCAAAGGATCAGACTTTACGCTAAAATTAATGGCCCCTTCTAAAGCTCCACTTTTAGTCTGCCTAATCTCCCATGTAGCATTTCTAACAGTAGGATACGAGAACGAATTTTCCTTAGCTTGGCTTTCACCACTCTTACGAATAGTATAATGTAGGTTGCCCTCAATTAAACGAAAATTCCCTTTTTTAATATCTGTAGTTAATGGGTCCCCTTTTATAGTTTTACCGAACTGGCTACTCTCTGGCACAGTAAATTTGATATTTACCCCATTATCCTTAAGAATAAAAATAGAAGAAGACTGTTTTGTAGAATGATACAATTCTTTTGTGAAGTATACCAACTCATCTACTGTCCATTTTTTAGACTTATTATTAGTATATTCATCTCGTATCTGATTAGCTATAATATTTTCAGTCTTTTGGACTTCATTGTCAGTCTTACGATAGTTTTGATATGCATCTTTTGATATTGTAGGGTCTGCACCTGGTATATTAATATCAATTGCTTGGCTACTTAATGTAACACAGCTAAAACATAATGCAGCCATCAATACACGTTTCATAATAGACTCTCATCCTTTCACATAATGCCTCTCAAATAGTATATATGTATAGAATATCATATTTTATTTGACTTATAGTAGTACAATATAAGTATAGAATTAAGGAGATGATACATATGAAATTTACAAAACGTACACTCGTCATGACCTTTTTAGCCGTGACTGCTGCTGTATCTACAGGCTTTGCTTACGATTACGTATGCAATAGTTATCAAACCAATTGTAATACTAATGCGCAATACAACTGTAATAACATTAGCTATACAACTTGTAACAATACTAGCCAAAGTTATTGTAGCCCAAACTCTAATCCAAGAGGATGTGGCGGGTATAGAAAATAATATATCGGATACGACAAAAGCCTATAGTACTGAATATGTACTATAGGCTTTAATACTTAAAATATATTTCTATACTATTACTCAACAAAATGTGTATGCTTAACGCGCCAATGTGTCATTTTATTGAACAACCAAAAGCTATAAATACCAAAGGTAATAAAGGTGAAGAACCACCATTTAATATAACTACCAAATAGTTGTGTACCGGTTCCATCAAAGTAAAGTCGTTTACCATTGATAATCGTATTACGGCAAATCCAGCTCCGAAACATAACCTCAGCCCAAGGGAATGCAATGCCGAAGGTGCATACCGTAATCAAAAATGCTGCCAGACTATACCCAATATATCCGAGTACAGATCCTTCAAATCGAGATTCCATTTGTCCTGTCATAAAGTTCACTCCTTATAAAATAATGTAACTACCAAGTCAGCCAACATGTATGGTTCACTTTAACGGTTGCTTTAGTCAAACACGCGATGACATTTTCCATCTTTGTATTTCAAATAAACTTATTTATCTTATTTCTTATGAAGAGTCATATTTTCAAAAGATGTACCATAAGCTTCTTTAAAGATATAATTACCTACAACATATTTAGGATCACGCAAAGCTACATCAACGTATTGTTCTGGAATATTACCGAAATTCCCCAAGGCTACACCTTCATAATTAAAATCTTCCACACTATTTATCGTTAATTTCATACCAGAGCTAGCTTGTTTATCATATCGATAAGTAACTAAAACCTTGTGAATATATGAATCAGTTCTACTACTATTATTATTTTCAACCTCATATACAACTGCCTGTACTTTATAAATAAACTGGTTCTCTTCTATTCTTTTAATAGAACTCTTATCTACAAAATACGTAATGGCATTTTTCCCTGTAAGAATAGGAATATTATTCTTATCATTTTTAATAATAGGACTATCTAAATTCAATTCTTCAGATAATTTATTAAGTTCACCCATTCTCTTAGCTTCAAAAAATTCTGATAAATAAACTGAAGCAGATGCAGTAATAACTCCTTTATAGTAAGGAATTACATCAACAGGAATCATTGTTGCAAATAAATCAAAATTATTTTTCAAATAATTATAATCTAAAAGTTCTAAACAATCAGCATATAAACCTATTTGCAAAAAACATAATTTAGTTATATCACTCTTAACATCTTCATAACTATTTTTAGGAACAACTTCATATAAGGCAAAACCATTTTCATCAACAGATATACTATCAATATTAAAATCAACAACTCTATAATCATTATCATGTACATATTTTAAACTGATATGCATTTTCTCAAATAATGAAGATAGTTCACTGTCATTTTTACATTTTTTTAAATATTCTGATAATTTTGTATATCTATCCATACACTTCACCTATCTTAATTCTAATATATTAGTCTTAAAAAAACTAGACCTTTTAATTTGATTTCTAACTTTACGAACACTATTTTCAATATATTTACTATTAGTGTCTAATAAATTAGCAATTTCTTTATTAGAAAAGCCATTATATTTAAGTTCAAATATCAAAGACAAATCATCAGGTAACATATTTATAATATCTCTAGTAAGACCACCATAATAATTATTTAAAAATTTATAATGGCTTTCATCCATATAATCGTAATATGACAACATTTTTTCTTCTTTTAAGCATTCTAATCCCAATTTACTAATATAATTATAATTCTTCTTACAATAACTTATAAGCCTTCTATTTATACAAAGTACAGCATAAGTATAAAATAAAGCACCAGAATCAGGATCATAATTTTTAATTGCATTATATAAAGCGATATTAGCTTCTTGCTTAATATCATCATAATCTATTTTCATATTATTACTTTGATTAAACTTATTAGTAACACTATTAATAATAGGAGTATATTTACTATATAAATTTAATATTGCATCTTCATTATTTTCTCTAACCTGGCTAATTAGTTCATAGTCGTTTATCTCATACTTCATAAATCCTACTTTCTATTCCTAACCACCTCATATATCATAATACCAGTAGCAACACTAGCATTTAAACTATTAGTAACTCCATACATAGGTATCTTAACTAAGTAATCACAATTTTTTTGAACAAGATTAGACATCCCACTACCTTCATTTCCTATAATAAGACAAGTCTTCATATCATAGTCAACACTTCTATAATCAACAGAATTATTTAAAGCAGTTCCTACTATCCAAAATCCTTCTTTCTTTAATTCTCTAATTGTATTACTTATATTAGTAACTTGAACTATATCAACATTATTTATAGTACCAACACTAGTCTTCATAACAGTAGCATTGACCTGAACCTGTCTATCTTTAGGTATTATAATTGCATCTACTCCTGCAGCTTCACAAGTTCTAATAATAGCTCCTAAATTATGTGGATCTTCTATATGATCAAGAAGAACAATAAAATTAGGTTTTTTAGATAACACATTTTCTAAACTCTTATATGAGTAATCAGGAATGTCTAATATTATACCTTGATTAACTCCGGGTGCCAAACGATCAATTTCTCTTTTTGAAACAATTATATATTCAATTTTACTATTTTCAAGCATAGTTATAATATTTTGATCATTAAAACCTTCTTGTATATATATTTTATTAATTTTAGAATTATTTTCTAATAACTCTTTTGCTACATTTCTTCCATATACTAACATCTACTCACCTAATATGAAATCCATAATTTCATCTATTCTTTCTCTTTTACCATCTATTTCTAAATATCCAATTAAAGATTCTAATCCAGTAGCCATCTTATAAGTAACAATATCAGTATTTTTAGGATGACTAGTAGTTTTATAATTTCTACCTCTCTTATATATTTCTATTTCATCATCTGAAAGGAAATTAGATTCAAGCATCCTCTTAACATTAGCTGCTTGACTCTTTGCACTAACATATTTAATAGATTCTTTTTGTATCTCATTAACATTTGAAAAAAATCTATTAACTAAATATTTCCTTACATAATTTTCATATATAGTATCTCCAAGATAAGCTAATATTAAAACATTATATTCACAAGTCTTCATATTACACCATCTTGTAAGTAGTACCTTCTTTAGTATCTATAAGTTGAACTCCAAGTTTTAATAACTCATTTCTAATATCATCAGCTAAAGCATAATCTTTATTTAACTTAGCAATTTTTCTCTCTTCAATTTTATTAATTATATAATCATGCTGGACAGCTTCACTCTTTTCTTTTATTAAATCAAGTCCTAACACTTTATCAAAATCTTTAACCAACGCTAATTTAGTATGATCGTTTACTTCATTATCTTTTAGTAAAGAATATAAAACAGTCAATCCATTAGCAGTATTTAAATCATTAGAAATTTCATCTATAAATAATTTTCTATATTTATCATAACTATCTTTTATAAGATTCCCATTATCTGTTAATAATTCTATTTTATTTCTAAGTTTCTTAAGTTGCTCACTTGCTTGATTTAAAGCCTCATACGTAAATAAAAGTTGTTTTCTATAATGAGAATTTATACACATAAATCTAAAAGCTAAAGGATCATATCCTTTTTCTTCTAATACACTAACAGTAAGTATTGCTCCATTAGACTTACTCATCTTACCAGTAGAATCTAATAAATGCTCATTATGAAACCAATAATTACACCACTTATGACCAAGAAAAGCTTCACTTTGAGCAATTTCATTAGTATGATGTGGAAATATATTATCTACTCCACCGCCATGAATATCTAATCTTTCACCTAAATATTTTAATGAAATACCAGAACACTCTATATGCCAACCTGGATATCCTCTACCATATGGAGAATCCCAAAGTAATTCATGATTTTCAAATTTACTATTAGTAAACCATAAAGCAAAATCAGCTTGATTTCTCTTGTTACTATCTTCTCCTACACCTTCTCTAACACCAACTTTTAACTCTTTGTCATTAGTTAAAGTATAATAATGGTCAAGTTTAGAAACATCAAAATATACATTACCACCACTTTGATATGCATAACCATCTTTAATTAATTTATCTATAATTTTAATATATTCATCAATATTATTAGTAGCAGAACTAACTATCTCAGGCATTATACAATTAACTTTAGAATAATCTTTAAAAAAAGCATCCGTATAAAATTTAGCTATTTCCATTGAAGTTTTACCTTCCCTTTTTTTAGCTATCTCCATTTTATCTTCGCCTTGATCACTATCACCACTTAAATGTCCTACATCTGTAATGTTCATAGCTCTAGTAACTTCATATCCTAAATATTTTAATGTTCTATATAAAATATCATGACCTATATAATTCCTAATATTACCAATATGAGCGTAATGATATACCGTAGGACCACATGTATACATTTTTACTTTTCCTTCTTCAATTGGCTTAAATTCTTCTATACTTCTAGTTAATGTATTATATATCTTCATAATCGCACCTCAGAATTAGTATAACATTTTATAACAAAAGAAAAAAGAATTAGATTTCTCTAATTCAATTTAATTATATTAATGATACTAATACCAACATAATTAATACTAGTACTAATAATTCTAATACAATTTTCCAAACTGATTTAATCCAATCAGTGTAATTAATTTCAAATTTACTTAATCCATATAATAAAACTACACTTGTTGGAGCAACAAACATAACTAATCCATAAATCATTTGTACAGTTAATGCGATTAATGGATTTAATTTTATATCAGCTGCCTTTAATGTAATTTGAGGTAATATACTATAGAAAGTATATGTCATATCACCATTTAATACTGAACCTAATGCTGCGATTAATGAAGTAATTATTAATGAAAATCCTTTGTTTAAACCAAGTAATGCATTATAAATATATGCTTGGAATGGATGTAAAGCATTAATTACTACAATTAGATAAACTAATCCAGTAAGTAAAGCAGGAACAACAGCCTTTGAAACTCCATCGATAAATCCATCTATTAAGTCATCTAATTTAACTTTATAAATAAATGCTATTAATAATACAGTGAAGAATACTAATATATTTAAATTATTTAAACTCCATCCACCGAATTCAACTATTCCACCTAATAATTTAGAGAATAATTTAAATCCAAATATTGAATATGATGAAATATCTTTTACTAATACTTCAAAATATTTAACTCCAAATACTGTACTCCATGGCATAAATGCTATAACTGTAAGTACAGCAAGTAGTCCTAAAATAACTGCTAGTGGAATCAATGATTGTTTAACGTTTTCTGCTTTAAGCATAATTACATCTTGATCAATCAAATCAGCTTTATTTGGATTCTTCTTAGTAGTTTTCTTAGTAGTCTTCTTAGAAGATTTTGTTGTCTTTGAAGTCTTCTTAGTAACCTTAGTTTCTTTAGTTAATTTAACTTCTTTTACATTGTCTTTCTTATTTTCTTCTTTTACTACAACTTTTTCTGTTACTTTTTTATTTGTTTCTACTAAATTATAAGCAAGTATAACTAAACCTAATAATAGCACAATAAACTTATATACTACATTAGTATTGTAATTAGTAATATTAAGCATTGAATATGCAGCATTCAAATTAGTTGACGCATAAGTAGTAGTCATAATTCCTAATAATATAGAAGATATAGTAGCAATAGCAACCTTCTTCTTATCAATACCAGTTTTTATCATAACACTAACTACAAATGGTGCTAATAAGAACATAACCAATTGTAATCCTGCAACATTAACTAATGATGCAAATAGTGTCATTACTAAAATCATAAATATGTACTTATTATCTAAAATCTTAGCTAGTAATGTTGCAACTGCTGACAATAACACAGCAACTAATACTACAGCAAGAATTCCATATAATGTACCAACAAATTTAATAGCAGCTGGCATATAAACTAATGCTGTAAGAACAGCCATAGGTATTGCGTAGCATAATTCCTTTCCTGTTTCAATTTGCTTAGATGTCTTATTTATCAAAGCATGATATGCTGGAATATTATTTAAAATTCCATAAAAGCCACCAACAACAAGTACAAATACTACAACATATCCAAAATATTGTAATAAAGGTTGTTGATAACTAAATAGGTTAAATAAACCTAATTGTGAACCATCTTTAATTACTTGAAATTTGCCTGTTTGAATACTACCACCAGGAACTAACCAAGTTAATAATATAACAACACATAAAGTAATTAAAACAGCCTTTAATGTATTATGTTTTTTCATAATTACCCTCCCATAATAATTATAGTATTAAAATGGTATATTTACAAGATTTTTAAGTGAAAATACTATGAAAAAAGAAACTATTCAGTTTCTTTATTTTTATCTTTCAAATTTGGCTTCATAAGCGGGAATAATAATACATCTCTAATAGAATCTTGTTCAGTAAAGAACATACATAATCTATCTATTCCATATCCTATTCCACCTGCCGGAGGCATACCATATTCTAATGCTTCAATGAAATCCATATCGATGTCATTAGCCTCAGCATTTCCTAAATCTCTTTCTTTCAATTGATTTTCAAATCTTTCTAATTGATCTATAGGATCATTTAATTCAGTATATGCATTAGCAAATTCTTTTCCTGCAATAAAGAATTCAAATCTTTGAGTAAATCTTGGATCTTCAGGATCTTTCTTAGTAAGTGGAGAGATTTCAATTGGATGGCCATATAAGAATGTAGGTTGAATTAATGTTTCTTCAACATATTTTTCAAAGAATTTATTAATTATATGACCATATTGCTTCTCATGTTCCATAAGTTCAATATTATGTTCTTCAGCCACTTTTAAAGCCCCTTCTAAATCAAGTTTCTTGAAATCAATACCTGTTTGTTCTTTAATAGCATCTGTCATACTAATCTTCTTAAATTCACCAGCTAAACTTATATAATGTCCATACCATCTGAATACTTCTTTACCAAATACTTCTTTAGCAATTGTCTTATACATATCCTCTGTCATAGACATCATACCATCTAAATCACTATAAGCAAGATATGCTTCCATTAAGGTAAATTCAGGATTATGTTTTAAATCCATTCCTTCATTTCTAAATACTCTTCCAATTTCATAAACAGCTTCCATTCCCCCTACTAATAATCTCTTAAGTGGTAATTCTAATGCTATTCTTAAATATAAATCTAAATCTTGTGCATTATGATGTGTTATAAATGGTCTAGCAGATGCTCCAGTTAATAAATTCGTTAAAACAGGATTTTCTACTTCAACAAATCCTCTATTATCCATAAATCTTTGAATACATCTAATAATTTTAGGTCTAATAAAAGCTATATTTTTAGACTCTTGATTAACTATCAAATCAACATATCTTCTTCTATATCTTTCTTCTTTATCAGCAAGTCCATGGAATTTTTCAGGTAATGGTCTTAATGCTTTAACTAAATGTGTATATTCTAAACATTTAATAGTAACTTCTCCTGTCTTAGTCTTCATTAATTTACCATAAACTCCAACTATATCTCCTAAATCAGCACTCTTAAAAAATTCATAAGTATCTTCTCCTACATCATTTACTGATATATATACTTGTATAAAACCAGTCTTATCCTGAATACTAAAAAATGATGCTTTACCCATTCTTCTTATGAACATTATTCTTCCAGCTACTTTAGCATACGCATCTAACTTTTCAAAATCATCATGTTCTACATCTTTATATTTTTCTTTTAATTCACTAGCGTAACTATCTCTATCAAATCTTTGTCCAAACGGATCAATACCCATCTCAGCTATTCTCTTAGCCTTTTCTCTTCTTACTAACTCTTGCTCACTAAATTCTCTCATACTTCTCCTCCTAAATCATTAACTACTTGAGTAGATGCAACTAAATCATGTAACCCCCTACCATCAAGCCTAAATATCATCATCAAACTTGAAATTATCATTATAACTCTATTAATAGTTGCTATATAATCATCATATAATAGAAAATGTTTCTTATCTAATAATAAAAACAATGAAAATGAAATCAAATTATATAATATACAATTAATTATCAAACTTCTAATAATCATGTCATTGATATTAATCTTACCTTTATTAGAAATTACTTTCAATCTAAGAACTTTTTTACCTAATGTTTTACCACCTAAATAATATTGTAATAAACCATAATATGCTATAGATACAAAAATTAAACTTACAGAAAATCCTCCATTAGCAACATTATTTTCATAAATCAAATCATTATACATTTTATTAAATTCTTCATTACTTAAATTCTTATCTCTATAATGAGTAAGAAATTCACTAATTTTGCCATTATTCTTTTTTAAATTCTCTTGATTTGTAAAAGGTAATAATAAAATTGCTGCCAATAGTGCAACTATTATAAAATCAAGTATATATGCAAATAATCTTTTAATAAATAGCGGTTTCATCTAACTCCTCCAAATATTGATTTATAGCTAATATTATAGCATCTTTATCATTAGTTTCATATATTTTATTTTTAATAACATTAGCTCCTGGTAATCCTTTTAAGTACCATGCAAGATGATTTCTAATTTCAAGTACAGCAACTTTATCAGGTTTTATTTTCAAAAGATAATTAAAATGTTTCAAACACATATTAACTTTATCTTTATATGTTAGAGTCGGAATCTCTTTACCTTCTAACTTATAAACAATATCTCTTATCAACCAAGGATTTCCTAAAACCCCTCTTCCAATCATTATCGCATCACAGTTAGTATCTTTTAACATTTTTAAAGCATCATCAACACTTCTTATATCTCCATTACCAATAACAGGTATAGAAACAGCTTTTTTCACATCTTTTATAATATTCCAATCAGCCTTACCACTGTATCCTTGAGATCTAGTTCTAGGATGAACAGTAATAGCACTAGCACCAGCCTGCTGACATACCTTAGCAATTTCTACTGCATTTATATGATTATTGTCCCATCCACTTCTAATCTTAACTGTAACAGGAATAGGTACAGCAGCAACAACAGACTTCACAATATCATATACTTTTTCAGGATTTTTTAATAAGGCAGAGCCTGCCTGAGCTCTAAGTGCAACTTTAGGAACAGGACATCCCATATTAATATCTATAATATCTGGATGCATATTCTCATATATATACTTAGCAGCGACAACAAACGATGATACGTCACTACCAAAAATTTGCTGAACAATAGGTCTTTCTGCCTCAGTCATATAAAGCATATCGATAGTCTTCTTATTATTATAAAATATAGCTTTATCACTAACCATCTCAGCAAAAATTAATCCTGCACCCATCTCCTTACAAATACGTCGAAAGGCCGAATTGCAAACTCCGGCCATCGGTGCTAATACAACCTGATTGTTAATTATAACATCACGTATATTCCACTTCATTATTTAGTTTTTTTCTTTAATAGATCTCTTATTTCTTCAAGTAACTTAACATCTTCGCTCTTAACAACTGGTGCAGCCACTTCTTCTACCTTGTCATTTTTCTTTAATTTTTCAATTAATTTTATAATTACAAATATACAAGCAGCAATAATTAAAAAATCAACTATAGATTGAATAAATTGACCATACATAATTTTAGAACTACCAATATCAATTGATAACATACTAAAATTAAGTCCTCCTAATAATACCCCTATAACTGGCATTAAAATATCATTAACTAAACTGCTAACTATTTTACCAAAAGCAGCTCCGATAATAACACCAACTGCCATATCAATAACATTTCCTTTTGATATAAATTCTTTAAATTCTAACAATCCTTTTTTTAAATTTTCTTTTTTCATATTTCCTCCTGCCTCAATTATATATTATTTTATCTATTTTGCAAAGAAAAATAGATTATTTTAATACAAACAAAAAATAGATTGCATTTGCAATCTATTCCATAGCTTTTATTAATTCACTTTTACTCATTTTAGTATATTCTTTAATACCTTTTTTCTTAGCTAATTCTTTTAGCTTTGTTATAGACATACTTTCCAAATTAGTATCATCATCTTCTTCTGGCATTACTCCATTTTCAACTAAATAATCAATTTGTTCTTTAGTTAAAGTTTCATATTCTAATAAAGTCTCTGCAATTAAATTTAATAAATCTCTATTCTTTTTAATAATCTTAGTAGCCTCATCATGACAACCATTAATTATCTTTCTCATTTCCATATCTATTTCATTAGCAACTTCATTTGAAAAATGTTGTGGTTTATTATAATCTCTTCCTAAAAATACATTTCCAGAAACATCCTCAAATTGTAATGGACCTAAATCACTCATACCATACTCTGTAACCATAGCTCTAGCTATCTTAGTAGCTTTAGAAAAATCATTTGATGCACCTGTAGTTACTTGACCAAATACTAATTCTTCAGCAGCTCTACCACCTAATAATCCAGTTATTTGTTGCAATAATTCTTCTTTTGTTGAACAAATCTTTTCTTCTCTCGGTGTCATCATATTATATCCACCAGCAGAACCTCTTGGAATAATAGTAACTTTTTGTACAACATTTGCACCTTCTAATTTTAATCCAATAACAGCATGACCTGCTTCATGGTAAGCAACTAATTTTCTATCATTTTCACTATATTTTCTAGTAACCTTAGCAGGTCCCATCATAACTCTATCAGCAGCCTCATCTATCTCACTCATAGTAATTACTTCTTTATTTCTTCTAACACTAAGTAGTGCAGCTTCATTAAGTAAGTTTTCTAAATCAGCTCCACTAAATCCAGAAGTTCTCTTAGCAATATTTTTTAATGTTATAGTTGGAGCAAGTTTCTTATCTCTAGCATGAACTTGAAGTATTTCTTCTCTTTCTCTAACATCTGGTAAATCAACAGTTATTTGTCTATCAAATCTTCCAGGTCTAAGTAAAGCTGGATCCAATACATCAGGTCTATTAGTAGCAGCAATTAATATAATTCCTTCATTTGTTCCAAAACCATCCATCTCAGTTAATAATTGATTTAAAGTTTGTTCTCTTTCATCATGACCGCCACCAAGACCAGTTCCTCTTTGTCTACCAACAGCATCAATTTCATCTATAAATATTAAACAAGGTGCAGTTCTCTTAGCTTCTTTAAACATATCACGTACACGGCTAGCTCCAACACCTACAAATAATTCAACGAACTCAGAACCACTTATAAAGTAAAATGGAACATCAGCTTCTCCAGCAACCGCCTTAGCAAGTAATGTTTTTCCTGTTCCTGGAGGACCATATAGCATTACACCTTTAGGTATTCTAGCACCCATTTTTTGAAACTTCTTAGGATTTTTTAAGAAATCAATTAATTCTTTAACTTCTTCCTTTTCTTCTTTTAAACCAGCAACATCTTTAAATGTAACTTTATTAGTATCATTTGATAACTTAGCTCTACTCTTACCAAAATCCATACTACCCTTATTACCAGCCATTTGTCTGTTTAAAAACCATACAGCAAATACTGCTAAAACTAAAATTGGTCCAACTTGTACTATTGTTATTAATAATAAATTACCATTAATATCAGAACCACTTTCTAATTTAAACTTATTTTCCTTATTTGCATCAGTTATTTGTTTCATAACAACTTCACTATAAGGTAACTTGGCAGTAAAACTTTCATTACTCTTATACTTTTTAAGTTTTCCATTAACTACATAATTAGAAGCACTAACCCTAGGATCAATCATAACTTCAGTTATATTACCATTATTAAGTTCACTCATAAATTGATCGTAAGTAAGTGTATGAACTTTAAGTTGTGCATATCTCATATAATACATTATCCCTAGCATTAATACAAAAAGTAATAAATAGGGAATTACGCTCTTTTTAACATTATCTTTATTAATATTATTTTTCATTCTTTCCTCCTGTATATTTCAACATTATATCATAATTATCATCGATATTCTTATCAAATTTAGATTTAATAACACCAGGTATCCATACAATAGTACCACACGAATCAACAACAATCGGCTGCAAGTTTCGTTCTGTCTTACTAATCTTTTTATCTATAAAAATATCTTTAACTTTTTTTCTTCCGTTTAAACCCTTAACAGCTATTTTATCTCCAACTTTCCTACTTCTAACACTAAGTGGTAATTTAATCTCTCTACTATTTAATCTACATACATAATTACTATTACTATTTTCATTAGTCACACTGCAGATAACTTTGCCATTAGGCAAAACTACTTTATCATTTATTAATATATCGTACAAAACAACATCATTTGCACTACGTTCTAATTTTAACATATTATATTCTTTTTTCGCAATAATATCATTAGGTAAATTTATATAACCATTACTCTTATTACTTAAAATTAAATCATGTATTAAATCAATATGTTTATCAGAAACTAAAAATAAATCATCATTAT
>ERZ773061.649-NODE-649-length-13739-cov-2.527697_pt1 | contig 13739 bp, 9 predicted proteins | sample MGYA00580627_ERZ773061 | MGnify/ENA primary metagenome ERZ773061 (study PRJEB29015, sample SAMEA2738119) | human oral metagenome | biome: human oral; feature: human-associated habitat; material: saliva | place: China | collected 2223 ...
TCAAGCCAAAAGCGACCGTGCGGTAGTTTTGCCTAATGTTCCCGCTAATGCCTTTGTCTTGATGCAAGTAGCGCGGTTTAAGGAAGAGAAAAATCAGATCGACTTGGTCAAAGTTTTAGCCCAGTTGCCCACTGATATACATGCGGTGTTCGTAGGTGATGGTCCGATGAGGAAGCATTGTGAATCCTTGGCAAAGGACTTGAAAGTGGAAGAGCGGGCTCATTTCTTGGGAAAGCGAGAAGACATTCCGTCGCTGCTGGCTGCAGCTGATATTGTTGTGATGCCTTCTTTATGGGAAGGCTTTGGCTTGTCGGCTGTCGAAGGTATGGCAGCGCATAAGCCTGTTTTAGCTTCAAATGTAGCCGGATTGGCACAAGTCGTTGAAGATGAAAGTTTGCTGTTTCCCGTCAATGACATAGAAACGATGGCGAATAGAATCATCAAACTTTATAAGGATGAAGACTTGCGCAAGCGCGTAGGAGAAGAATGCTATCAGCGTGCACAGAAATATGATGTAAGGTTTATGTTGGATAATCTTTGGAAATTGTATAGCCAGTTAGAAGATGGAGACACAACAAGCAACTAAGAAGAAGTTACTATTCTGCGATAACTACCTCTGGGGATTGTTGAACTTCAGAGGATATATTATTCAACACTTCATCAATTTGGGGTATGACGTACTCTTGGTAGCTCCTCAGAGTGGGAAAGACGAAAACATTCCGAAAGGAGCGCGATATATTCCTATTGAAATGGAGCGTTGTGGTACAAATCCTTGGGCTGATTTTCGCTATTTTCGAGCACTTTATAAGATTTATCACAAAGAACGTCCCGATTATGTCTTCCATTATACGATCAAGCCCAACATCTATGGTACGCTTGCGGCTCATCGGTTAGGCATACCTTCTACCGCAATGATTCCCGGTTTAGGTTATGCTTTTGCTGGTAAGGGCTTTTTGAAGATGTTGGGTGCGCGGCTTTATCGTACAGGCTTGTATCGTGCGCATCGTATTATCGTCTTGAATAAGTTCAACTACGACTTTATCCTAAAGCAGAAGTTAGCTCCTTCAGACCACTTGTTGTTGTTTGAGAATGGAGAAGGTGTGGACTTAACAGCTTTTCCGTTTACCGATAATGAGGATGATAATTGCACCTTTCTTATGGTGTCTCGTTTGTTATCAGATAAAGGATACAATGAGTTTGTGGCTGCTGCGAGAAAAATAAAAGAGAAGTATCCGCAGTTTAAGTTTCAATTGCTCGGACCAAAGGGAGATAATAATCCAGCGGCAATTTCCGAAGAACAATTAGAGAAAGATGTCACTTCGGGTGCAATAGAGTATTTAGGAATAACGGACGATGTGCAATCTATCGTGGGGCGTCCTGGAACGGTTGGAGTGTTGCCTTCTTACCATGAAGGATTAAGTAGATCATTGATGGAGGCTTGTGCTATGGGCAAGCCCATTATAGCCTCAGATATTCCCGGTTGTAGAGAAACCGTGGAAGATGGCGTAAATGGATTTTTAGTGCCGCCGCAAAATACAACCGCTTTGATAAAAGCTATGCAACGCTATATTGATTTGTCGAAAGAAGAAAAACAGACCTTTTCCAAGGCGGGCAGACGGATAGCAGAAGAGCGCTTTGATGTAAGGAAAGTGGCCGAACAGAAATACGAGTTTGGGTTCACCACCGATGTGCATACGGATATTATCCCGAAGGGCTTAAACGAAGATGTCGTTAGGCTTATTTCGGAGAAGAAAGGGGAACCTGAATGGCTCCTCGATTTTCGTTTAAAGGCGTTTCGCCATTGGCAAACTATGGAGATGCCAAAGTGGCCGCATTTGAACTTGCCTGAAATAGACTATCAGGCGATTTCCTACTATGCCGACCCATTGGCGAAGAAGCCTAAGAACAAGGAAATAGACCCAGAATTGGAAAAAACCTTCGACAAACTTGGTATTCCACTTGAGGAACGATTAGCATTGAGTGGTGTGGCAGTAGACGCCATTATGGACTCGGTGTCGGTGAAGACTACCTTCAAGAAACAGTTGGCTGAGAAAGGAATTATCTTTTGTTCGATTGGTGAAGCCGTGAAGGAGCACCCCGAATTGGTGCGCCAATATTTAGGAACGGTCGTTCCCTACAAGGATAACTTTACGGCAGCACTCAACTCGGCAGTATTCAGCGATGGCTCATTCGTGTATATTCCGAAAGGCGTTCGCTGTCCGATGGAATTGAGTTCGTATTTCCGCATCAATGCAATGAATACGGGGCAGTTTGAGCGCACATTGATTATAGCCGACGACGATTCGTATGTGAGTTATCTTGAAGGTTGCACGGCTCCTATGCGCGACGAAAACCAACTTCACGCAGCCATTGTCGAAATCGTCGTACTGGCGAATGCGGAAGTTAAGTATTCAACGGTTCAGAACTGGTATCCTGGCGATGAAAACGGCAAAGGTGGCGTGTTGAACCTCGTAACCAAGCGTGGCGACCTGCGTGGAAAGAACTCCAAACTCTCGTGGACACAGGTAGAAACGGGCTCGGCTATTACGTGGAAATATCCATCGTGCATCTTGCGTGGCGACAACTCGCAGGCGGAGTTCTATTCCGTAGCTGTTACCAACAACTATCAAGAAGCCGACACGGGCACGAAGATGATACATTTGGGCAAGAACACAAAGAGTACCATCATCTCAAAAGGCATTTCGGCAGGCAAGAGTCAGAATTCCTATCGCGGATTGGTGCGTGTTGCGCCCAATGCCGACAATGCGCGAAACTACAGTTCTTGCGACTCGTTGCTCTTGGGTTCAACCTGCGGAGCGCACACTTTCCCTTATATGGACGTGCATAACGATTCGGCAATCATCGAACACGAAGCTACGACATCGAAAATCAGCGAAGACCAGCTGTTCTATTGCAACCAGCGAGGCATTCCTATGGAAGATGCTATCGGGTTGATAGTCAATGGTTATGCAAAAGATGTGCTGAACAAACTTCCGATGGAATTTGCTGTTGAGGCGCAAAAACTTCTCTCCGTTACCTTGGAAGGTACGGTGGGCTAAAACAAAAGATACCGAACAGGCTCCAAAAAGATACCGAGCGAACTCCAAAAAGATATCGAGTAATCTTCAAAAAGATACCGAGCAATCTGCGAAAAGATACCGAGCGATTTAAAGAAGACTCTCGAACTGCTTTTTCATAGTAGAAAAGAAACAATACGAAAGGTATGGAATATCCATTGAAAAGGAATAAACAGATGAAAAGAAAAATGCTGACGGCAGGATTGTTCTTAACTGTTTCTGTTTTGAATGCTCAAGATTGGCAACCCAAAACGTGGCAGAAATACGTCATAGAACAGAAAGTAAAGAGCGACACGCTCTGTGCTTCGCAAACGATTATGACTTACCGCAGAGCCGACGACGTGAAGATTGCACCGCAGGCTTTTCGCTGTGGACCTTTCTATGTTCCCGACCCTCCAAGTCTGTTTGCAGAGCAGGAAAAAGCTCTTGAAAGAGCACGTTGGGAAGATAGAGACTATACTTTCGGGCAAGCAATGGGAGAAGTCTTCTTAGAATTCGTAGGAAACATCTTTGTAGGAGCATTAGATAATTTATTATTCAAGAAACGATAATACAAAAACAATATGTTAGAAGTAAGAAATCTGCACGCTACTATTGCAGATAAAGAAATATTGAAAGGCATCGACCTTACCGTTAAAGATGGCGAAATACACGCCATTATGGGACCGAATGGTTCAGGAAAATCAACCCTTAGTGCAGTGCTCACGGGCAATCCGCTGTACACCGTAACCGATGGTTCAGCAATGTTCAATGGTAAAGACCTCTTGGAAATGGGCGCAGACGAACGTGCCAACGAAGGCATCTTCCTTTCGTTCCAGTATCCAGTGGAAATTCCAGGCGTAAGTATGACCAACTTCATGAAAGCTGCCGTGAATGCAAAGCGCAAGTATCAAGGCTTGGAACCTTTGAAAGCAGCCGACTTTATGAAGCTGATGCGCGAGAAACGCGACCTCGTGGGCTTAGATTCAAAGCTTTCGCATCGCTCCGTAAACGAAGGCTTTTCGGGTGGTGAAAAGAAACGCAACGAAATTTTCCAAATGGCAATGTTGCAGCCAAAGCTCAGCATCTTGGACGAAACCGACTCAGGTCTCGATGTCGATGCTATGCGCATTGTTGCCGATGGTGTGAACAAGATGCACACTTCGGAGACTTCAACCATCGTCATTACCCACTACGACCGACTTTTGGATATGATAAAACCAAGCGTAGTACACATTCTGTACAACGGGCGCATTGTAAAGACAGGCGGTCCTGAACTTGCACGAGAAATAGAAAAGCGTGGCTACGACTGGATAAAAGCGGAAGCAGATAAATAGAAAGGCTGAACATGCAAAGCGAAAAACAATATATAGACTTATATAACGAGACGCAAGGAATGATAAAGCAACATTCCTGCGACGTCTTGAACAAGGTGCGCGACAAGGCTTTCGAGGATTTCAAGGCACAGGGCTTCCCCACGAAAAAGGTGGAACGCTACAAATATACCGATATTCCAAAGCTGTTCGCACCCGACTATGGATTGAATTTGCAGCGATTGAGAATGCCCATCAATCCTTACGAAGACTTTAAGTGCGACGTTCCAAACCTAAGCACTTCGGTCTATTTCGTTGTGAACGACCAGTTCTACAACGACCAGTTGCCCAAAGCGCAGCTCAACGATGGTATTGTTGTCGATAGCTTCTCGAACGCCATTAAGACGCATGGCGAAATCATAACCAACCATTATGCCAAGCTTGCCGATACTGCCAAAGATGCCTTGACGGCTTTCAACACAATGTTGGCGCAGGACGGCTTGTTCGTTTATGTGCCGAAGGGTGTAAAATCCGACCGCACCATACAGGTTATCAACATTCTTCGTTCCGATGTAGACCTTATGCTCAATCGTCGCATTCTCATCGTACTTGAAGAGGGAGCGGAACTCTCAATGCTCTTTTGCGACGACTCTGCCGACGACCGCAAGTTCCTTGCCACACAGGTAATCGAGGCATACGTTGGCGATAATGCAAAGTTGGAACTGAACTGCTTGGAGGAAACCCATTTGAAGAACGTGCGCGTTTCAAATGTTTACATCGAACAGCAAAGCAACAGCCGTGTGTCGCACAACATTATCACGCTTCATAATGGAGTAACCCGCAACAAGCTCGATTTGACTTTCAGCGGCGAAGGTAGCGAATGTTTCCTGAACGGTTGCGTAGTTGCCGACAAGCATCAGCACGTTGATAACAATACCGTCATCAACCACGCAGTGGGCAATTGTACGAGCAATCAGCTCTACAAGTATGTGCTTGACGACCACGCCGTGGGTGCTTTCGCAGGTCTTATCTATGTGGCAAAGGACGCACAGAAGACGCTTTCGCACGAAGTGAACCAGAATCTGTGTGCCGCTTCTACTGCCCACATGTACACCCAGCCTATGCTTGAAATCTATGCAGACGATGTTCAGTGCAACCACGGCTCAACGGTTGGTCAGCTAAACGATGCCGCCCTCTTCTATATGCAGCAGCGTGGTATCGACAAGCGCGAGGCAAAACTCCTCCTTGAGTTTGCTTTCGTGAACGAAGTAATCGATAAAATGGAACTTGTTCCGCTCCGCGACCGTCTCCACCACTTAGTGGAAAAACGCTTCCGTGGCGAGCTCGACAAGTGTGGCGGCTGCAAGCTGTGCCAATAAAAGAAGTAAAGATGATGTACGATATATCTAAGGTGCGTGCCGATTTCCCAATCCTTTCACGCACGGTCTACGGAAAACCGTTGGTTTATCTCGACAATGCAGCAACCACGCAGAAACCTCTCTGCGTGTTGGACGCCATGCGCGACGAGTATCTCAACGTAAATGCAAATGTGCATCGTGGCATTCATTGGCTTTCCCAACAAGCTACCGACTTGCACGAGGCTGCGCGCGAAACGGTGCGGAAATTCATCAACGCCCGTTCCACTGCCGAAATAGTGTTCACACGTGGCACCACCGAGAGCCTTAATCTCGTGGCTTCTTCTTTCTGTGAAGGTTTTATGCAGGAAGGCGACGAGGTTATTGTTTCCAACGTAGAGCATCATTCCAACATCGTGCCTTGGCAAATCCTTGCCCAGCGTCGTGGCATAGTTCTGAAAGTAATCCCAATCGACGACGAAGGTGTGTTCGATATGGAGGCTTTTCAACAGCTCATTACCGAGAAGACAAAACTCGTCAGTGTAGCCCACGTCAGCAACGTAATGGGTACAATTAACCCAGTTCGTGAAATCGTCCGCATCGCTCACGCCCACGATATTCCAGTAATGCTAGACGGCGCACAGAGTGTTCCTCACTTTGCGGTCGATGTTCAGGAGTTGGATTGCGAGTTCTTCGCTTTCAGCGGACACAAGGTTTATGGCCCTACGGGTATTGGCGTGCTTTACGGAAAGGAAGAATGGTTAGACAAGCTACCGCCTTATCAGGGTGGTGGCGAGATGATAGAGCGTGTCAGTTTCAGCGGTACAACCTTCGAGCGTCCTCCTTTGAAGTTCGAAGCGGGTACCCCCGACTATGTAGCCACCCACGGTTTGGCAACTGCCCTTGACTATGTTGCCGAGCTTGGAATGGAGAACATACACCAGCACGAGCAAATGCTTACTGCCTATGCCATAGAGCAGATGCGTAGTATTCCCGATATTCGCTTCTTCGGTGTGCCCAGCGATGCTACTGCTGCGGTATCTAATCACGATGCTGCCATAAGTTTTCTCGTTGGCGATATACACCCAATGGACTTGGGAACACTTCTCGACCAACTCGGAATAGCTGTCCGCACAGGTCATCATTGCGCCCAACCACTTATGGAACGTTTCAATATTGCAGGAACAGTCCGTGCTTCCTTTGCACTCTACAATACAAAAGAAGAGATAGACGCCCTTGTTGCAGGTATTGAACGAGTGGTCAAGATGTTTTAGTAGATAGTTCTTGAATATTTAGATTTTGACGATTGTCATTCGTCGAAATTACTCTTGTTTTGTAAAGGATATTTCCTTAAAAAATGATAACTGCGCTTTGACATTGCAAAAGCGTAGGTTTTACACTGCAAAAGAGCCGCTTTTACAGGGTAAAAGCGGCTCTTTTGGAATGCGAAAACGTATGTTTTGTAATGCGCTGATAGTTAATAGGTTAAGTGATAGGTGTGCTTGTGAAAAATATTTACACTTTTCTTGTATGTTTTCTTCTTAATTATAAAAGGTGTGTAGGGGTGATTTTGTTCATTTCTTTAGCTTCCACACGCACACCAATAGCCATGCCACGAACCCTGCTTTCAGTAAAAAGCTGTTGGTTGTAGCGAATACCGATAGAAACAAAGCTATCTGTGCCTGCGTCAGTAGCGAAGCCTGATGGCTGCTGACTTCTTCTTCCAGCATTGCACTGTAGTATTTCCGCAACCATTCTGCAGGGGCTGTTGCCCATGCTTTGATGTTACGAATCATTTCCAAACTTTCGCTGTTGGCAGTTGTCATACTTATTTCTCTTTTCATACTTATTTCTTTTTGGTTTTTCTTTTTCTGTTGGCAAAAATACGCTACCTTTGTGCAATAGATGTTCAATCCTATAAAAAGTTTAGTTATATAAAGTTAATATGCTGAAGAATGCTTACTATATAAATAAGGTGGAAGCAGGTTGCGACGAGGCAGGGCGTGGCTGTTTGGCAGGCAGCGTCTTTGCTGCAGCCGTAATTCTTCCGCCCGATTACGAGAACGAATTGCTGAACGATTCCAAACAACTTTCGGAGAAAAAACGCTACTTGCTGCGTTCTATGATAGAGAAAGATGCCCTTGCTTGGGCGGTTGGAGTGGTTACGGCAGCGGAGATTGACAAGATAAACATTCTCAATGCCAGTATTCTTGCCATGCACCGAGCGTTAGATGCACTCAGCATTCGCCCCGAAGCCATTATTGTAGACGGCAACCGCTTTAAGCCTTACAACGATGTGCCACACACAACCATCGTGAAGGGCGACGGCAAATATCTTTCCATTGCTGCGGCTTCAATCCTCGCAAAAACCTATCGCGACGATTATATGAAAGCGATTGCCGAAGAGTTTCCGCAATACGATTGGCAGTCGAACAAAGGTTATCCCACCAAGAAACACCGTGCAGCCATTAAGGAGTATGGCATTTCGCCCTATCATCGTAAATCCTTCACCCTGCTTCCGCCCGAAGAATTGAGTATTGATTTTGAAATGTAGTTTCTCAATTTTGGTTCTATGCGCTATTCCAAACTTCAAAACGAACTTCAGCTTATTCTGCTGCTTGCCGATTCTGTAGGCTACTCTGCCGTTGAATTGAGCAAAAAGATGAATATCTCTCGTCGGCAAATCTATTATTTGCTCGATTTTATAAAGTCGGCAGGGTTTATCCTTTTCAAGCAGGGCGACAAGTACCATATTGACCGCCGTTCGCCTTTCTTCACCAATCTGTCGCAAACTCTTCAGTTCACCGATGCCGAAGTGCGCACTATATATAATGTGTTGCTTATGACGGGCAACAGCAGCGATATGGTGAACCAGCTGCGTGCAAAGCTCGACCGTGCCTACAACTTTTCGCATAGTGTAAGCACGGCAAAGCAACAGGCATATATTAATAATGTGAAAATCATTACGCATGCCATCGAAAATAAGAAGATGCTTCGCCTTGTAGGCTATTCCAGTCCGCATAGCCATTCTGTTTCCGACCGTATTGTTGAACCTTTCTTTCTGATGAATAACAATCAAGATGTGCGTTGCCACGAGATTAAGTCGAAGATGAACAAGACCTTCCGCCTTAACCGTATGCAGCGCATCGAGGAAATAGACGCTCCGTGGATATGCCATCGACAAGTATTTACCGACATTTTCATGTTTAGTGGCGAAGAACATTATAACGTAAAGCTTCGTTTGGGACAACTCGCCCACAATCTTTTCTTGGAAGAATACCCACAAGGGGCAAAGTATCTCTCTGTTATCGATGAGAAACATTGGCTGCTTGATATTGAAGTGTGCGACTTCCGTGGGCTTGGTCGATTTGTTCTCGGTCTGTATTCTGATATTGATATTCTCGAAAACGATGCTTTTAAGGAATACATACGGCAGACACTTGTAGCTTATTTGGCAAAAGAGTGAAACGTTCACTCTATATGCTTACATTGTTATAAAAGTATCTGCCAAAACCTTTAAGGTACACATCACATAGTTTGTTATATTTACATCTTTTTCCATTCCTTCTTATCACAATTACGTTTTTGCGCTCTTATCCATAGACAAACGATGCCTTAACACCTTGCAAACTAATATTACAAAGCGGTTTCAGCCACCTTTCATTAAGGTTTAATCCCTTTCTTGTTAATAAAAGTAAAAAAAGAGGTCATTTCATTAAATTTATTTGTTCCGTTACGTACGAAATACTATCTTTGCAATTACGTTAAAAGATGAAAACACTTTCGTTTTTAACTAAGCTATGAGAAATTGGGACAAAATCCCAAGCAAAAATGAAACAATAACTGTTAATAATTAAATTTTAAAGTGAGAGATTTTATGAAAAAAAGACTAACAATGTTTCTCGCCTGCCTTTTCCTAAGTTTAGGAGTGGCTATGGCACAGACACATGTTACGGGTGTTGTTATCTCGGCAGAGGACAATCAACCTGTAATTGGAGCTTTTGTTAAGGTGCTCGGTACTACTGACGGTGCTCAGACCGACCTTGATGGTAAGTTCGAGTTGAAGGTACCTGCCGGTGCAATGCTCGAGTTTTCATATGTAGGTATGACTCCTAAGAAGGTAAAGGCTGCTCCAAACATGCGTGTTGTTCTCGAATCAGACAGCAAGACCATGGAAGAAGTTGTGGTAGTAGCTTATGGTACACAGAAGAAATCAGCATTTACTGGTTCGGCTGCCGTTGTAAAATCTGGTGATATTACAAAGGTACAAGTAACAAGTGCTGTTGATGCTTTGAAGAATAAAGTATCTGGTGTGCAGATGACACAAAGCTCTGGTGACCCAGGTTCTTCATCAGGTATCCTTATTCGTGGTATCGGTTCTATCAATGCTGGTGGTTCTCCTTTGTATGTTGTGGACGGTTCACCATTCGACGGTGATATTAAGTCTATCAACCCACAAGATATCGAAAGCATGACAGTCCTCAAGGACGCTGCTTCTGCTGCGCTTTATGGTGCTCGTGGTGCTAATGGTGTAATTATTATTACAACAAAGGCTGGTCGTGCAGACCGTGGTACCATCACTGTTGATGCTAAGTGGGGTTCAAAGTCTCGTGCAATTCCTGACTATGATTATATCACTGACCCCGCTGCTTACTATGAAATGTATTACAAGGGTCTTTACAACTATGCTACAGATGCAAAAGACGGTAAGGGTATGAAACCTGAAAAAGCATACATTTGGGCAAATAAGAACCTTACAAACTCTAGTAGCTTTGGCTTGGGATACAACGTTTACACATATCCAGCTAATGAAAAACTCATTGGTACTGATGGTAAGTTGAATCCTAATGCAACTCTTGGTCGTATGGTAACTGGTAAAGACGGTCAGCAGTATTGGCTCCAACCAGACAATTGGCTTGATGCTATTTACAGCAACGCTCTTCGTCAGGAATATTCTGCAACAGCAGTAGGCAATACTGATAAATCTACATTCTATGGTTCTGTCAACTATTTGCAGGACGATGGTATTACTGTAGCTTCTGACTACCGCCGTTTCACTGGTCGTTTGAAGGCTGATTATCAAATCAACGATTGGTTGCGCATTGGTGGTAACATGAACTATTCTCACTACTCTACGCATGCTGCAAATAGTGGTACTCGTCAATCTGGTGATTCTGGAAATATGTTTGCCTTTACTCGTATTGCTCCTATCTATCCTTTATATCTTCGTGATGGAAACAAGAAGATTATGCGTCATGATGCATCAGGTCTTGATGCTTATGATTATGGAGACGATACAAGTACAGGTCTTGGTTTGTTGCGTCCATTCTTGAGTGGTTCTAATGCATTGTCTGATAACCGCGTAAACCTCGATTTTGCAGATGGCAATACTTTTAATGGTGTTGCTACTGTTGATGTTCGTTTCTTGAAAGACTTAACTTTCAGAAGTGTTAATAGCGTTTACTTGAACGAGTCACGCTCTAAGAGCACAACAAATCCTTGGTTTGGTCTTTATGCTACCGAAAAAGGTTCTGTTGCTGTAGAACATGACCGTTCTTGGTCATACAACTATCAACAAGTTTTGAATTGGAAGCCTGTATTTGGCTTACATGACTTCGATTTTATGGTTGGCCATGAATACTATCGCTTTACGTCTACAAGTTTGAGTGGTACCAAGACTAATATGTTCGATTTGAACTATTCTGAACTTTCTGGTGCTGTTGTAACAAAAGGCACAAGCTCTGCTAGTGGTTTTTATAATACAGAAGGTTGGTTCGGTCGTGTAAATTATAGCTATGACAATAAGTACTTCGGAGAAGTTTCTTATCGTCGTGATGCCTCTTCTAGATTCCACCCAAATCATCGTTGGGGTAACTTCTGGTCATTAGGTGGTGCATGGCTTATCTCTAAAGAGTCTTGGTTCAACGCTCCTTGGGTAGACGAATTGAAGTTCAAGGCCTCTTATGGTGCACAGGGAAATGATAATATTGGTGCATTCCGTTATACAAATACATATTCTATCGTTTCATCTGATAATGCTGTTGCTACAGTTAAGAATTCTCGTGGTAACGAAAAGATTTCTTGGGAAAAGCAAGGTATGTTTAACGTTGGTTTCGACTTCTCATTCTTCCGTCAACGTTTGAGTGGTAGCATTGTTTACTTCGACCGTTCTACAAAAGATATGCTTGCATTCTTCTCATTGCCAATTACTTTTGGCTGGGCAGGCTACTATGATAATGTTGGTGATATGAGTAACCGTGGTCTTGAAGTTGAGTTGTTCGGTGATATTATCCGCACACGCGACTTTAAATGGGGTGCACACTTGAACTTGACAACTTATAAGAATAAGATTACTCGCATTGCTGATGCGAATAAAACAATGTGGCTTGATGGTGTACGAGGTTACAACGATGGTAGTTACTTCTTAGGTGAAGGTATTTCAATGTACACATTCCGTTTGAAGCAATATGCCGGTGTTGATCCAGAAACTGGTAAGGCTCTTTATTGGCAAGATAAGTACAAGAAAAATGCTGCTGGTGAATATGAATTGGATAAGAATGGACAACCAATCGTAGAGGAAAGAGTTAAGGTTGAAAATGCTGAAAATGCAACATATCACCTCTGTGGTACATCTTTACCTGATGTATATGGTGGATTTGGTACAGACATTGCTTGGAAAGGTTTCGATTTCTCTATTGATTTTGGATACCAACTTGGAGGTAAAGTCTATGATAGCAACTACGCTTCAGCAATGGGCTTTAATCGCGGTGGTGCAATGCACGCTGATTTGTTAAATGCATGGTCTCCTGAAAATAAAGGTTCTAATATTCCACGTGTACAAAGCCAAGACCAATATACTACAGCTAGTTCTGATCGTTGGTTGACATCTGCTTCTTACCTCAGCTTGCAAAATGTTAACCTTGGTTATACTTTGCCTACAAAATTAACACGTAAGTATGGTCTCGCTAAAGTTCGTGTTTATGTAGTAGGTGATAACCTTTGGGTATGGTCTAAACGTCAAGGTCTTGACCCACGCCAATCTATTAGTGGTAGTGTTTCAAACGTACTCTACTCTAATGTTAGAACAATTTCTGGTGGTATTACAGTAACATTCTAAAAAAAATACGAAAGAATATGAAAAAAATTAATAAATCAATATATGGGGTTCTTATAGCTGGTCTGACCTTATCTGCAATGACCAGTTGTATTGATGAGGCTGAACCACGTAGTGGCTCTGTTACTCAGAATATGCTCGAAGAATCAGCATCTGCGACTGCTGCTGCTGTAAATGGTTTGCCTGCGTATGGAAAGTCTATTTGGAGAGAGAGGGGTGCCCATTGGTCTTATGGAATTTCAGCTATTATGCGTATTCGCGATGTTATGGCAGACGATTATGTAGTAGTAGATCACGATTATAATCAGTTTAGTTCTTGGGCGGCAACAACAGCTCTTGGTCCTTCTTATCTCATAGGTCAGTTTGTATATTCATATTACTACCACTATGTTTTGGCATCAAACTTGGTAATAGGTGCTGTTAATCCAGATAAGGCAACTAAGGAACAGCTAGGTAACCTTGGCTTAGGATACGCTTATCGTGCTGCTAACTATCTTGATATGGCACGTATGTATGAGTTCTTGCCAACTGATGTAGATCCTGCATGTACAAACGAACAAGGTTATAATGTTAAGAATTTAACTTGTCCAATTGTTACGGATACTTTAGGAGAAAAAGCTTCACGTAATAATCCACGAGCTACACATGAAGAGATGTTTAAGTTTATTGAATCAGATTTGAACAATGCAGAAAAGTATATCGTAAACTTAACTTCAAATAGGAGAAATACTCTTCCTGATCTTGCTGTTGTTTACGGTTTGAAAGCTCGTCTTTATATGTGGAATGAAGATTATGCGAAAGCTAAGGAATATGCTCGTAAGGCTATTGATACTTATGGTGGGACTCCTATGTCTGAAGATGCTGCTACTGATACCAGGAAGGGTTTCAATGATATTGCAAA
>ERZ773061.652-NODE-652-length-13687-cov-2.605707_pt1 | contig 13687 bp, 10 predicted proteins | sample MGYA00580627_ERZ773061 | MGnify/ENA primary metagenome ERZ773061 (study PRJEB29015, sample SAMEA2738119) | human oral metagenome | biome: human oral; feature: human-associated habitat; material: saliva | place: China | collected 2223 ...
AGAGCAACGAGACCAGCGAGACCACCAAGAGACAAATATGCGGAATCGCAAGATAAAACTCGTTGTTGTCATTCCAAGATCTCGACTTTGCCGTAACCGAAAACTTCTTCTCATTGATATGGAAGAACTCTGCCCAAATCGGAATCAGAAGATACGGGAACATAATCGTATCAATCGTATTGCTCCAGCGTGTATCTCGGATTTCCGAGCTGACCTTCTTCAGCAGATAACTGTAGCAGATGTAATATGGCAGCCAAATGAAAATCAGCTGCTTTAGGTTCATCACGACCAAGGGAATGCCAAGCAGCAAAAAGAGCACAGGCGACAGAATATAGACCAAACGCCTGGAAAAGCTCTCCCAGTAAACGCGGCAGGCATAATAACTCAGCTTCAGGTTCAAAGAAAAGGCCGGGTTGGTCAACAGGTGGATTCTGCGCAGCGAATAAATGCAGCCGCGCCCCCAGCGCACACGCTGCTTAATCAGCGAGGCGATGGTAATCGGCGCAAGTCCCTGCGCGAGGGGCTTCTTCACCGCATAGCAGCGAAAATTCAAGGCCTCGATGCGAAGTCCGGTCTCAAAGTCCTCGGTAATGGTTCCGGTCGCAATACCGCCGACGCCCTCTAGGGCCTCACGGGAAATTATCGTGTTCGAACCTGCATAGAGCACCGCATTGGTGCGGTTCTTGCCGAGGTTTACCTCGCGGAAGAAATAGTCCTGCTCATTCGGGACACGCTTCTCCGCATAGAGGTTGTATTGAAACAAATCGGCATTGTAAAAGACCTGCGGCGTCTGGATAAATCCGATTTTTCCGCAGTTCTTTTGCTCTTCCTCCGGCTTCACGACCCAAGTACCGTCGGCCTTCTTCTCCATAATGGGAAGAAAGAAATACGGCACCACTTCCATTAAGAAGTTGCTCTTCGGAATCATGTCGGCATCAAAGGTGGCGATGAGCGGCGAACTTGTGCGACTCAACGCATTGTTGATATTACCCGCCTTCGCATGCTTGTTGTTGCTGAGGCCAAAGTAACCCACGCCGAGTTCCTTGGCGAGCGCAGCCACTTCAGGTCTATCGGTGTCGTCACAGAGGAATACATGGACCTTGGATTTGTCCGGGTAGTCCATGGCCGCGCAAGCATTTGCCGTTTTAAACAGAATATCGGTCTCCTCGTTGTGGGTCGAGATAAAGACATCGACATCCGGAAAGAGCTCGTGCGGCACCACCGGCATCTCCGGCTCATACACATTGCGGAGCGAAAGATAGTGGGTCAGCGCCTCATACGAGGAGAACAGCTCCGCAAGAAGCAGAAAAATACCGCCGACAAATGCAATCCAACCGTACTGTGACACGGAAGGCAGGGTAAAAAACATCCGCCAAGCGCCGTAGACTACGATAATGAGTCCCACAATCCAGGCGAGATACATCGGTTGTTTTTTCTTCTCGCTGATATTCGTCTCATCCGGCGGTGTATAGAGCGGAATCTTCTCGGTAATCAGTTTGAATTCGTGTTTCTCGTACATGTTTATTTCACTCTCTTGCCCAGAAGGTAGGCGGACGCAATAAAGATTAACAGGAAGGCAAGCGCAATGTTTGCGTAGGTCTCTCGACTGCGCTCCGCAAGCGGCTCCTTAATAAAGCCGTTCAGATAGTCATCCATGTAGAGGTCCAGCCATTTGCCGTGCCCCTTAATCATATCCTTGAGGCGCACCAGTTCTTCCTCATAGGTGTCACGATTCCGGTCTATGACATAGCCGTGTCCCTCTTCCACCAATGCCAACTGATGATTCTCCAAGTAGACTTCTCTCCATCGACTGCGGTCTCGCTTGGATGCATTGCCAAGATACGCGACCGTGTTGTCGATAAACTGCATGATGTTTCGATCGGAGAAAATGCCCTTTCGCAGTTCTCGGTAACGGCTCACCACTCTCGCATCAAAATCCGGGTCCTGAACCATGCGCTCAAACCAGGGGCGCTCCGGCATGACCATATACTCCGCGCCGCCTGCCGCAAACTTATAATTGTCCCAACAGTTGTCGTAATCCCACAGCGGGCCCATGCTGAGCTGATGTGCGGGATCCTCATAGTAATAGGTTGAGTTGTCACCCGAGTCGTAGTTCATGAAATACTCGTTAATCACGAAGTAATCAATAAAACTCGGCAGGTTGATGAGATGCGGATAGCTCAAAAATTGACGATAGTTGTCACTATAGAGCGTCTTTTCGATTTCCGTGAGCTGCGTTTCAAGCTTCTGAATGACTTCCGGTGTGAGCAGTTCCTCTTTCGGGTACTTAATCGTAAACCAACCGTACGTAAGCTGTTGATCGGACGCCCAAGTCGAAAGCGTTGTCTTAGTGTCATCCGCACGGTCGCGCACCAGAATGACAGCCGGGCGCTTGTCGCGCGGATTGTAATCCTGAATATCGACATGCCCCTTTCCCTGCTTGACCGGCTCGGTCAAAAGGTAGAGGCCGCGATAATTATAGCTCTCACCGTCCTTGATGAACATCTCCACAAAACGGCATTCCGGCGTAAACGGCATAAGCTGTCCCGCGAGGTTATATGCGGTGTAATTACGAATCTGGCTCGCATCCAAAATACTGTTGGAGAGTACCCAGTCTTCATCCGCATCCATGCCGAGCAGAGGCGCCTCCAACTCTTGTCCGTCATCGTCCAACAACTTAATGCCGTACTGTTTCTTCTGGAAGGAACGAGAGGACGCACCGCGCAGCTTAATCTTACCGTGATTTACAAAGGAAGGCGCATCTGTAATCTTATTGTGATCATTTGCATTGTCGACCAGGGTAAAGGTCACGGGAATCCAAGGATCCGTCACATTCGGATCCCGATATTCGCGTTTTTGCGCAGTGCCGACCATATGATAGATATCCTTGGGTTCGTCACCGTTCATATCGAGGACAACAATCGGAAGATGCGTCTCAAAGCTCGCGACATCCACACTCCCGTCTCCCGGCATACTGTCGGGTCCCAGGCTGCTGTCCGCGTTCTGATGTACCTCGTGCTGGTAGCTGCGATAGTGCATGGAGAGCGCTGCTTTGGCATAGGAAAAGACAAAGACAAAAATGCCCAGCACCGCCGTGACAATACCTGCCGCTACCAGTGTCTTCTTTGTTGGTATTCTCATTGTACCGCCCGATTAGCGCGTAATCTCGTCGTTCTGGCAGACGAGGTGTACCGCCTCAACCCCCTCCAAACGGAAGAGCACATCCTTGATTTCTCTGCCTTCATGTTTCTGCAGGCACTTCTCGCGAAGTTTCCCGGAAATCTCATAGATGAGTTCCGTTCTGTTCTTTTCGGAGTTATCCACGCGGAACTGCGCCTTGTGCTCATAGTACTCGTTGATGGTCTTCATGACCTCCTCACTCTTGCCGCTGCCGCGAACAATCAACAAATAGCGGTCATTGGAGCGTACATTGCCAAGCACCAAAAGAACGAGGAAAATGACACCCGAACCGATTCCGGCAATCTTAAAATCCTGGATACCGCAGCAAATGCCCGCGGCAATGCACCAGAAAATATAGGCCGTATCTCTGGGATCTTTGATAGCGGTACGGAAACGCACGATAGAGAGCGCACCGACCATACCGAGGGACAGCGCGACGTTATTTCCGATAACACTCATAACCAAAGTCGTCACAATGGTCAGCATAACAAGAGACACGTTGAACTTAGCGCTGTAAACGGTTCCTGCGTGCGAAAACTGATAGCTGACAAAGATGACCACCGCAATGATGATGGCTGCGATAAAGCTCATCAGAATCTCGCCGGTAGACAGCGTCCCCGACTGCGCGGATAAATACTGATACAGTGCGTTTCTCATGATTCTCCCCCTTTACATTCTGCCGATGACCGGCAACAAACCGTAACGTCTGCCCGCAACATACTTGGAATAACTCTCCTCCGTGAGGTCGGCGAGCTGCAGTGCATCCTTGATGTAGCCAAGCAAAAAATGATTGTACTTCACTTCCAGCACTTCAAAACTCTGACTGTCCGCCGGATAAAACAGTGCCGGGCTCTTTGAAAATAAATCGAAATTTCCCTCGGCAGTCTCAATGTGACTGTCAAAGGTGATGCGTATGCTGTTGACCGGCACTGCGAAGGCTCTACGCTGATACTGAATCAAAGCAGCCGGACGGTACTGCTCTTTTACCATGATGCCGTAGATATTCTCTGCGAGTTCCGAGCCCTCACGGAGCAGGCACTCATAGTTTCCGGCAATCATTTCATAAGCCTGCTCCCGCGTGATGCTGAGTGAAAGCTTGTGCTGATTCTCGCCCTGCTTCTGTTTGAGCTCGAGTTTTGCCTTTTGGTCGTCCGGACTATAGATGCGGATTCGTATCTTCTTTCGATATTCAAGTCCGTCCATTTTATCGACATAGTCCTCATTATAAAACGAGTCAAAGTAGAGCGAGCGTACGTTATAAGGCGCATACCCCTGGAACGGATCTCCCGGCAAGAGCAGTCGCAGCCGCCCGTAGAGATCCTCGGCGACTTTCACCGGCAAGACAAACTTTCGTTCCACACGGCTGACTTCTGCCGCAATGCCCATCGGTTTCTCTCCTCCTCTCTCACTGTGCGGCGGGATCCTTACCCTGCCCAACTACATCTTCATCTCCGTTTTCGGCCGCCTTCGGATCTTCAATATAGAAAGGCGTGCCCTCGTTGGTAAAGTTATCCAACGCGAGTGCCACAAAAACATAGTCGAAATGCTTGGATTCGAGCATTTCCTGAATACTGCCTTTCCCGCTCGGGTTATAGTGCAGCGACCAGAGTAACTCAATGCGCGAGAACATCGGCGAAAGGAAGGTGGCAACCGGAGAAGAATAGGAATCTCGAATAAAGAGCGCAGACGGCCCGTCCGGGTTCAACTTATTGTCAATCTGATCGAAACGAACGACACCCTGAATATAGCCGTTGTTCATCTCTCGATCATAGAGATCCTTCTTATTCAGATATTTGCGCGAAATGAGAGCTTGCTCCATATCGCCTTCCGCTGAGCCTTCTCTGCCACCGCGATAACGGCAGTAATAGCGGTACTGCGTGTCAAACTTGGGGAAGATAAAGCTGTAATCATCCAACTCGCCCGAATAGAGCTGTCCCGCGTCTCTTCCCTGCGACCCCATGTAGACATTCCCGTAGGTCTCGATTGTATAGTTATTGAGATCTCGGTAAAAGCCGTCCGGATCCAAGTTCGCATCGTACTTCCGGTTCAAATGATCCACAATTTTGCCCGTCGCATAAAAAGCGGAGGGCACCGTCCAGTGGTGGTCCGTGCGATAAAATATCTCCGTCGCCTTCATATCGGCCTCGCGAAACACATCGCGCACATCGATATAATCCACATCATAGCGCCTTAAGTAGCGAAGCACCTCATCTCCGTAGGCATTAAAGTTATTGTAGGGGATGCCGTAGTAGCCCCGAGACCAATCCTCGCGATACTTGGTCGGGTACATGATGACCACGAGCTTGGTTCCCTTGTCCTTTAAGCTATCCTGCAGGCGGCGCATACGTCCCGCAATTCCCGGGGCGCTGAGATTTGAGGTGTTATAGAAGTTTCCCGCATAAAGTACGGAGTCCTTGTCTCGCACATACTTGAACGAGTTCTCCTCATTCTTTCCGATCGCGCGATATACAGTTCCGTAAAGCTCATTCCAGCGGTGTCCGCCGACCAGCGTCTGTGAGAGCACACCGTCCAACTGCCGCGTGTAGCTTTTCAATTCGGAAGCTGTCTTGGGACGGGCAATGTCATCAAACTTTGCTTTGAGTACAGCTCTCTCCCGGTATAGGTTCAACGCTGAGAGCGAAAAAAGGCCCGTGAGAAAGAGCGCCGAAAAGACTGCTTGATATCGTTTCATCTTATCGTCTGCTCCTTAGAAGTTGAAATAAATGAACGGATTGTAACCGCCCTTTGCGAGAATTGCGATGGAAAACACCATACAAGCACCGAGCCCGATGACGTAAATCGCACCGCAACTTCGGTAGAAAATCTCATGTCCCTCGCTGTCTTCGGTCTTTTCCAAGATATAGTTTCGAAGCGGAAGTGCGCACAGCACCGCTGCAATCAACGGAATACCGTACTCCTTTAGGAACATGACAACCGCAGGACTGTAGAAACCGTTTCCGCCGAGCCCGAAGAGATCCGCAAAAAAGAGGGACATCTGCTCTCCCGTCTCGCAACGGAATATCACCATGGCAAATACGGTCGCGACAACCACATAGACATGGCGCAACACTTCATGTCCCTCTCTCTCATCGAGCCGGAACGCAATCTCAAATACGATTAAGATAAAGAAGTAAAGTCCCCACCAGATGTAGGTCCAGTTCGCGCCGTGCCAAAGTCCGGTTAAAAGCCAGACTATGAAGAGGTTGCGAATCATCACATCTTTCTTTTTGGTGTTGGCTCCGCCGAGCGGTTTGTAGACATATTGACTGAACCAAGAAGCCAAGCTGATGTGCCAGCGCGTCATGAATTCGCGGATGGAACGACTCACAAAGGGATAACGGAAATTTTCCGAGAAACGGAACCCGAACATAAGCCCGAGGCCGATTGCCATGTCGGAATATGCACTGAAGTCGTAATAGAGCTGGAACATATAGCTCACAGCACCGAGCCAAGCAAGCAGCATGGGCACCGGGATAGAGGTATCGCCTCCCTTGGTCAGGTTAAATACCGTGTCGGCAATGACCGCGAGGTTATTTGCAATCAGTATCTTTTTGCAGAAACCCTCCGAAAAGCGGCAGATGCCTTCCGTCAACATCGTGAAATCCGTGCGTCGATTTTTGATCTGTTCCGCGATTGCCGAATATTTGACAATGGGACCTGCAATGAGCTGCGGGAAGAAAGCAACATAAAGTGCGATATCGAGGAGGTTTTTTTGCGGCTCCGCACTGCCCATATAGACATCAATGACATAGGACAGAGCCTGAAAGGTAAAGAATGAAATACCGATGGGCAAAACAATATTGGGATAAGGTAAGAAGGGACGCTCCATGATGCCGTTTACGGTCTCAACCACAAAACCGGCGTACTTAAAAACGCCGAGCATCCCGAGATTCAAGACACAGGCCGCGGTTAACACCAGTCGGCGTACCTTTACATTGTCTTTCCGGATCAACATCAGCATAAGCCCGAAAAGCCAGTTGAAGCTTATGGATGCCAGCATCAGGAATACGTAAATCGGTTCACCCCAGGCATAGAACAAGAGGCTGGCAATCACCAACCAAATGTTCTGCAACGGCCGAGAAAACGCAAAAAGATAATAGACCAAAAAAGTAATCGGCAAAAAATAAAGCAAAAAAGTGATGCTCGAAAATACCATGCGTCTCCCCTTTATTACGGTGATTTATAGCTGTCTTCTAAGCGTCACGCGGTCATGCCCCCGTGTGCTGTTTTTGTCCCGGTACATATTGTGATCGGCCTCTTTGATGGCCTCTTCGACAAAGCGCTCTCTCGCGCGCCAAGCAGTCCCCATAGCCGCCTTCGGGGTAGTATTGGCCGAAAGCGCCTGCTGCAATTCCTTTGCGCGTGCGCGGAACTCTTCTTTCTGAAGTCCGGATTCCAAAATCACAAACTCATCTCCGCCGGCGCGGTATATATGTTCGCGCGGGAAAAAGGCGGCGAAAAAGTCCACCGCCCGTCGGAGCATTTGATCTCCCGCCTCATGTCCGTGGCGATCGTTAATCTCCTTCAAGCCATTTAAATCCAAATAGATTGCAGCAACGGAACGCGGTGCATTTCGTTTCCTGAGCACAGCCTTCTTGACTTCCAAAGCGTTCCGATTGTGTATCTCCAGATTGGAATCCAAACGAGCTTCCCGGCGCAGGGTCTGCTCGCGCTTCCGATTGCCGAGTTCCAAGGCAAACAATAATGCCAAGGAACGGCAAAACTTACGAATGAACAAATGCTGAAAGAAGGAGCTGCACCCGACCAACAGAACCCCCATGGTTCTGCCCCGATTTTCCAGCGGCAATCGGAATGCAAACCGAATCTTTTTGGGATACGGCGCACGGTAGCAGATGCGCTCTTCTGTCCCGCCCTGTACAAGAATCAGTGCGAGTGCCGGCAAATTGAAATACCGTGACACTGTACGCAGAATGCGCTCTATCCCCTTCCGGGAGCTATCCTTCTGCAAGAACTCAAGGCATTTGATCATCAAATCCGCTTTGTCTCTCATAGCCCTTCCCTCTGAACCTCTTGTTGCGTCAACGCTGAGATATCTGCAGAAGAGCATACCTTAAATACGTCCGTTCGTCTATGACAATGACAAAACTGTAAACAAATTGTAAACTTTCTCTATATTTATGTAGGCTTTTGAATAAAAAGAGCGCTGGAACAGACTCTTCCATCGCTCTTTTTCTGTCTTTACCTTTAGTTGTTAATCAGCTTGGAGTCTTCATTGTTCCAGCTGTAAAGCTTTCTGATCTCCTTACCGACAGACTCAGAGAGATGCTCGGAAGCCTTCTTCCGCATCGCCTTGAAGTGTGCCTGGCGACCGGCAGGGCTCATATCAACCAAGAACTGGTTTGCAAAGGTTCCGTCCTGAATGTCAGCAAGAACCTTCTTCATTGCCTTCTTGGTTTCCTCGGTAATGATCTTCGGTCCGGTGATGTAGTCACCGAACTCAGCGGTATTCGAAATCGAATAGCGCATACCCTCGAAACCGGACTGATAAATGAGGTCGACAATGAGCTTCATCTCATGAATGCACTCAAAGTATGCATTTCTCGGATCGTAGCCGGCTTCCACCAGGGTCTCAAATCCGGTCTGCATCAGTGCGCAAACACCGCCGCAGAGAACCGCCTGCTCACCGAAGAGATCGGTCTCGGTCTCAATGCGATAGGTGGTCTCAAGCAGACCCGCTCTCGCACCGCCGATTGCAGCACCGTAAGCAAGTGCCTTCTCCAGTGCCTTACCGCTTGCATCCTGCTCAACAGCAACGAGCATCGGAACGCCCTTGCCCTCAAGGAACTCGCTGCGAACCGTGTGGCCCGGTGCCTTCGGCGCAATCATCGTGACATCAACAAACTTCGGCGGGGTGATAAGGCCGTAATGAATGTTGAAGCCATGAGCAAACATCAGCATGTCGCCCTCTTCGAGATTCGGCTCAATATCCTTCTTGTACATATCCGCCTGCAGCTCATCGTTGATCAGAATCATAATGATATCCGCCCACTTCGCTGCCTCGGCATTGGTCTTAACCGTAATGCCCTGCTTCTCAGCCTTCTCTCTCGACTTGGAGCCCTCGTAGAGACCGACGCAAACTTCAACTCCGGAATCCTTCAGGTTCAGTGCATGCGCATGTCCCTGGCTGCCGTAGCCGATGATTGCCACTCTGTGGCCCTTTAAAACAGAAACATCGCAATCTTCCTGATAATAAATCTTCAGTGCCATTTTACTCTCCTCCATCTGTTCCATCCGTTTTGAGTAACAAACGCATTATCAAAAAAGAACGAATTCTGCGACTCTCAGTCCGCGAAAGAACCCGGTTCTGATAACCTCACTTAAGGCAGATATTTGATATCATCCGCGCCACGCGCAAGTCCTGTGATACCGGTTCGCGCAAGTTCCAAAATCTCATACTCTTCCAGCAAAGCGAGCAACGCATCCAGTTTCTTTTGATCTCCGGTCAGCATAATGGTGAGAGAATTCTTTGCCACATCCACTATGCTCGCGCGAAAAATCTGCACCACCGCATGCACCGATTCTCTCTGATCTGCGTTGGCCCGAATCTTTACCATCATAAGCTCGCGGTAAACGCTCTTATCCTCCGGAAGGCGCTTGATATCTTTGACATCCTCGAGCTTACGAATCTGCTTTTCGATTTGCTCCAGTACATCGTCATCGCCGTTTGAGACAACCGTCATTCTCGTGTAACGCGAATCCGCAGTGACACCGGCCGTAATGCTCTCGATATTATACCCTCTGCGCGTAAACAATCCGGCAATGCGACTCAGAACACCGGGTGTGTTGTCCATCAAAAGCGAAAAAACGACTCTCATCTCCATCTCCTCCGTTATACGCAAGTTATGATAGCAACGCGTCTTCAAAAAGTCAACTTGCCCCAAATTTCCCAAACAAGCGTCCGCATTGCGTTTTGTTGTTCTCTCTTTTCTCTGCCGCTTTTCTTTTGTGCAAAAAACACAGCATTTTACATCTCTTCCCAAAATTCTGTCAGTTTTCCCAAAAGGTCACAAAAATGACAGCTTTCTTTTTTCGGTCCTCATCTTAGTTTCCGTCTCTTATTCAGCAATCTTGATCCCTGTTTCTTCCTTATTATATAGGATGCATAAGGAAGCATATTATGGCAGAACAATTCCGTCCACCGAATGCGCAATTTAGCTCGGAACTATATCGTTTTCATATTTGAATTATGTTAACTTATTCTTCTTTTAACTCTTTCGCATCCTATGCCGGACCGGCCTGCGTGCGCCCCTATTCTTTACATAATTATTTTATGTTGTGATTCCGGGAGTTCGCCGCGCGGATCCGAAAACGGAGTACAAGTTGAATACAACAAAAAGGAACTGTGCGCTTGCACAGTTCCTTTTTCGTTCAAGTACGTCTTATGCCTCGGTCTTCGGGCCCGCTGCGACAAGTGCCTTGCCGGCATCGTTGCCCTCGTACTTTGCAAAGTTCTTGATGAAACGATCTGCGAGATCCTTGGCTCTCTTGGTCCACTCCTCGCTGTCCGCATAGGTATCTCTCGGATCCAGAATGGTCGGATCCACACCCGGCAGTTCGGTCGGAACTTCAAAGTCGAAGAACGGAATCTTCTTCGTCGGTGCCTTCAGAACATCGCCGTTCAGGATGGCATCGATGATACCTCTCGTATCCTTAATCGAAATTCTCTTGCCGCTGCCGTTCCAGCCGGTGTTCACGAGATAAGCCTTCGCACCGCTCTGCTCCATGCGCTTCACGAGTTCTTCCGCGTACTTGGTCGGATGAAGTTCCAGGAAAGCCTGGCCGAAGCAAGCCGAGAAGGTCGGGGTCGGCTCGGTAATGCCGCGCTCGGTACCTGCGAGCTTTGCCGTAAAGCCGGACAGGAAGTAATACTTGGTCTGCTCCGGGGTCAGAATGGAAACCGGCGGCAATACGCCGAATGCATCTGCCGAAAGGAAGATGACATTCTCCGCAGCCGGACCGTGGGAAATCGGTTTAACAATCTTCTCGATGTGATCGATCGGATACGAAACACGGGTATTCTCCGTGACGCTCTTGTCGGTAAAATCAATCTTGCCGTTTGCATCAACCGTCACGTTCTCAAGAAGCGCGTCGCGGCGAATTGCACGGTAGATATCCGGCTCGGACTCCTTGTCGAGATTAATGACCTTTGCGTAGCAGCCCCCCTCGAAGTTGAACACGCCGGAGTCATCCCAACCGTGCTCATCATCTCCGATAAGAAGGCGCTTCGGATCCGTGGAAAGCGTGGTCTTGCCGGTACCGGAGAGACCAAAGAACACTGCGGTGTTCTTGCCGTCCATATCGGTATTTGCCGAGCAGTGCATCGAAGCGATACCGCGAAGCGGCAGGTAGTAGTTCATCATCGAGAACATACCCTTCTTCATCTCGCCGCCGTACCAAGTGTTCAGGATAACCTGCTCCTTGGTCGTGATGTTGAAGACAACCGCGGTCTCGGAATTGAGTCCGAGCTCCTTGTAGTTCTCAACCTTTGCCTTCGACGCATTGTAGACAATGAAGTCCGGCTCAAAGTTCTCGAGTTCTTCCGCAGTCGGCTTAATGAACATGTTGGTCACAAAGTGTGCCTGCCACGCCACTTCGACAATGAAGCGAACCGCCATGCGGGTGTCCTTGTTTGCGCCGCAGAAAGCATCGACCACAAAGAGGCGCTTATTGGAAAGCTCCTTCTTTGCGAGTTCCTTAACCGCGTGCCAAGCCTCCTCGGAAGCCGGATGGTTATCGTTCTTATACTCATCGGAGGTCCACCAGACCGTATCCTTGGAGTTCTCGTCCATGACGATGAACTTGTCTTTCGGGGAGCGTCCCGTGTAGATTCATCACGTTGACGGCATCCAGTTCGGTCACCTGTCCCTTTTCGAAGCCCTCGAGACCTGCTTTGGTCTCCTCTTCAAAGAGCAACTCATACGACGGATTGTGTACGATTTCTGTTGTCCCGGTAATGCCATACTTGCTTAAATCAAGCTTACTCATGTACCTTTTCCTCCTCTGTCCTCCGCTCGTGCAAATGCACTGATTTCTCGGGGTTAAGTTCCGGGATTATTATACACTATATCCGAACAGAAAACAATCACACACGTTTTGCTTTGAGATATTCATCTATGCCGCGCGCCGCCTGCTTTCCCGCTCCCATCGCAAGAATAACGGTCGCGGCACCGATTACGGCATCGCCGCCCGCAAAAACACCTTCGCGCGTTGTCTGTCCGCTCTTTTCATCCGCAATCAGGCAGCCCCGGCGATTGGTATCAAGACCTTTGGTTGTGGAAGCAAGCAGCGGATTCGGAGAGGTACCGAGAGCCATGATGACAGTGTCTGCCGGAATTTCCTCCTCGGAGCCCGGAATCTCAACCGGTCTTCTTCTGCCGGAGGCATCCGGCTCTCCGAGTTCCATATGAATCACGCGAACCGCTCTGACCCAACCGTTCTCATCTTCCAGTATTTCGACCGGATTGGTGAGCAAATCGAAGATAACGCCCTCTTCCTTCGCGTGGTGCACTTCTTCGACACGAGCGGGCAACTCCGCCTCCGAACGGCGGTAAACAATGTGTGTCTCTGCGCCGAGGCGGAGCGCCGTTCGCGCTGCATCCATCGCAACGTTTCCGCCGCCCACCACAATTGCACGCTTACCCGCAAAGATCGGCGTGTCGTAATCCTCTCGGAAAGCCTTCATGAGGTTGTTGCGCGTTAAGAACTCATTGGCCGAAAACACGCCGCTCGCGGTCTCGCCCGGAATGTGCATGAACATCGGCAGACCCGCACCGGAACCGATAAACACCGCATCGTAGCCCTCGTGATCCAGAAGGTCGTCCACAGAGACCGACTTGCCGACTATGGTATTGGTTTCGATTTCAACACCGAGTTTCTTTACGTTCTCTACTTCGTGGGCCACAACCGTGTCCTTCGGCAAACGGAACTCCGGAATACCGTAGACCAGCACGCCGCCCGGTTCATGGAGCGCTTCAAAGATTTTGACTTCGTAGCCGAGTTTGGCAAGTTCTCCGGCACAGGTAAGTCCTGCGGGACCTGCCCCGATGACAGCAACGCGCTGTCCGTTTTTCTCGGAGGTGTTCTGCGGCTCCAGTTTATGCTCCCGCGCCCAATCCGCCACATAGCGCTCCAATTTGCCGATTGCAACAGGCTCTCCTTTGATACCGCGAATACAGACTCCCTCGCACTGGGTCTCCTGCGGGCAGACACGGCCGCAAACCGCAGGAAGTGCGGAGCTCTCCGCAATAATCCCGGCAGCTTTTGCTTCCTGCCCCGCGATTACCTGCTGTAAAAATCCCGGAATATCAATCGATACGGGACATCCGGCAACACAGCGCGGATTCTTACAATTCAGACAGCGCGATGCCTCTGCTCTCGCCTCTTCTTCTGTGTAGCCGAGACAGACTTCCTCAAAGTTGTGTGCGCGCTCTTCCGGTGCCTGCTCCCGAATTGGGACTCTCTTCATCATGTCCATTACTGCTGACCT
>ERZ773061.657-NODE-657-length-13609-cov-7.514756_pt1 | contig 13609 bp, 13 predicted proteins | sample MGYA00580627_ERZ773061 | MGnify/ENA primary metagenome ERZ773061 (study PRJEB29015, sample SAMEA2738119) | human oral metagenome | biome: human oral; feature: human-associated habitat; material: saliva | place: China | collected 2223 ...
GAAATTGGCAGATAATTTGACTTTAAATATCCCAATTATTACAGCAGCAATGGATACCGTAACAGAAAGTCAAATGGCCATTGCTATCGCGCGTGCAGGTGGTCTTGGAGTAATCCATAAAAATATGTCAATTGCGCAACAAGCAGACGAAGTTCGTAAGGTAAAACGTTCTGAAAATGGTGTTATTATTGATCCATTCTTCTTAACACCAGAACATACAATTGCTGAAGCAGATGAATTGATGGGACGTTATCGTATTAGTGGTGTTCCAGTTGTTGAAACATTAGAAAACCGTAAGTTGGTTGGTATCTTGACCAATCGAGATCTGCGCTTCATTTCTGATTTTAATCAACCTATTTCTAATCATATGACTAGCGAAAATTTGGTTACAGCTCCAGTTGGAACAGATTTAGAAACTGCTGAGCGTATTCTTCAGGAACACCGTATTGAAAAACTTCCTCTGGTTGATGAAGATGGTCGTCTTTCAGGTTTAATCACGATTAAAGATATTGAAAAAGTAATTGAATTTCCAAATGCTGCTAAAGATGAGTTTGGTCGTCTTCTAGTCGCTGGTGCGGTAGGTGTCACTTCAGATACATTTGAACGTGCAGAAGCTCTTTTTGAAGCAGGTGCTGATGCTATTGTTATTGATACAGCTCATGGACACTCTGCAGGAGTTTTACGTAAGATTGCTGAAATTCGTTCTCATTTCCCAGATCGTACTTTAATTGCTGGTAATATTGCAACTGCTGAAGGTGCACGTGCCCTTTATGAAGCAGGTGTAGATGTTGTCAAGGTTGGTATTGGCCCAGGTTCTATCTGTACCACTCGTGTGATTGCTGGTGTTGGTGTTCCTCAAGTGACTGCTATCTATGATGCAGCAGCGGTTGCGCGCGAATATGGTAAAACAATCATTGCTGATGGTGGTATTAAATACTCAGGTGATATTGTCAAAGCTCTAGCAGCAGGTGGAAATGCTGTTATGTTAGGTTCTATGTTTGCAGGAACTGATGAAGCTCCTGGGGAAACGGAAATTTTCCAAGGACGTAAGTTCAAGACTTACCGAGGTATGGGATCTATTGCAGCAATGAAAAAAGGTTCAAGTGACCGTTACTTCCAAGGTTCTGTCAACGAAGCTAATAAGTTAGTTCCAGAAGGAATTGAAGGTCGTGTAGCATACAAGGGTGCTGCAGCTGATATTGTCTTCCAAATGCTTGGAGGAATCCGCTCTGGTATGGGTTATGTTGGAGCTGCAAATCTACAAGAACTACATGAAAATGCTCAATTTATTGAAATGAGTGGTGCTGGATTAAAGGAAAGTCATCCTCATGATGTTCAAATTACAAACGAAGCTCCTAATTATTCAGTTCAATAAAATAATGCACCATATATTGGTGCATTTTTATTTTAAAAAGATATGAGTAATCTTTACATTATATGTAAAGGATGTAAAAATAGAGTTTACAATCTTGTAAACTCTATTTTATATTTCCATTTGAAATTTCAAAAATTTTGATATCTTTAGGTAGATTTTTTAGGTGTTCCAAAGTAGTTGTGGTAATAAAAGTTTGTATTTCTTGAGAGATTGTCTCTAGCAATTTAAGTTGACGATCATTGTCAAGTTCACTCATTACATCATCAAGAAGGAGGATGGGAGATTCTTTTGTTATATTTTCAATCAATTTGATTTCTGCTAATTTTATAGAAAGTACCACACTTCTGTGCTGCCCCTGACTTCCATAATTTGCATCCATTTGGTTGATGAAGAAAGCTATATCATCTCGATGAGGGCCCACACCAGTATTTTGTTTAAATAAATCTCTTTTTCGATTTTTACTTAAGCTTAATCTAAAACTTTCTTCAATACTGTCAATATCTTGTAAAGGTACAGAGGATAGATAGTCAATTGTTAAAGTTTCTTTTTTTTGTGAGATATCAAGGTGTTTTTCCTGAGCGAATATTTCAAGTTTCTTTAAAAAATCTAGACGATGTTTGACAACACGACAACCATATTCAATAAGCTGTTCGTCTAAAACAGATAGAAAATTCTCATCAATGTTTTGACTATTCTTTAAATAAGAATTCCTTTGTTTAAGAACATGATTGTAATTGGAAAGATCAGCTAGATAAATAGGCTTTATTTGACCTAATTCAATATCTATAAATTTTCGTCTTAATGAAGGTGAACCTTTAATAAGTTGTAAATCTTCTGGCGCAAACAGAACAACATTCATTGCCCCAATATAGTCAGACAGTCTATTTTGCTTGAGATGGTTGATTTTAGTAATTCGTCCCTTAGCTGTCAACTCAATGTCAAGCGGAATTGTTCCCGTCTTTTTTTCAAGGATACCTGATACTTTGAGATCTTTTTCTTGAAAATGAATAAAATCTTTATCTGATCTAGTTCGGTGACTACGAGTCAAAGCTAAGAAGTAAATAGATTCTAGAATATTTGTTTTTCCTTGTGCATTTTGGCCAAGAAAAATGTTGAGACCAGAGTGAAAATTGATTTTTGCATCTTGATAATTACGAAAATGTTTAAGAGTGAGTGATTTTAGCCACATATTAGGTTCCTGGGAAGCGTACAGGAGCTTTTTTCTCTTGCCTTATACCTGTTTGCTTTCTGTTATTCTTTTTGGGAGCAGTAGTATTTTTTTTGAGATTTTTATTCATTTCTTTAATCATGTTAGCAATGCGTTGTTTTTCAGCTGTTTCTTCTGTATGCTGAACTTTTTCGTCTGGACTTGGTTCAAGAATGGATAGAGTTAGGTTTTCTCTAGGAATCGTTATTTTGTCTCCAACTCGAATTTTTTTTCCTCGTCTTGTTTCTAATTCACCATTGAAAAAAACATCATTTTCAGCTAAAAACGCCTTAATAGCACCGCCACTTTGGATTACTCCAACCTCTTTCAGGAGAGCTTGCAGTGTGATATATTCATCAAATAATTTATAATCCATATTTCACCTCAATCCTTGTCATTATACCATATTTTAAGGCTCAAAGTGTATAAAATATCCAGGAAAGAAAACGTTTTAATCTGCTATAAGGAACACCAATTTCACATCATTTCGTGATATAATAGAATTCATATTAGGAAGCAAGAGGAACCTTATGGAATTAGCTAAAGGAGTGAATCTCCATTTTATTAAATCAACTAAATTCAAAACAAATAAAATAAAACTTCGTTTTTCTGCACCAATGAGTTCAGCAACCATTGCTGATCGAGTTTTGGTTTCTAGTATTTTGGAAACGGCAAATGCTGTTTATCCAACTTCTCAGCTATTTCGTGAGCGTTTAGCTAGTTTATATGGATCAAATTATTCAACCAGTGTTTCAAAGAGAGGTTTGGTTCATTATGTAGATATTAATGTGTCCTTTGTTAGGGATTCTTTTTTAAGTAGGAAAAACGCCCTAACAACAGAGATGGTTGAATTTATCAAAGCAAGTCTCTTATCTCCTTTAGTTGACCAGAAAGGTTTTGATTCCTCTATCTTTGAAATTGAAAAGAAAAATATTATTCACGAGTTGGAATCTGAAATAGAAAATCATTTTTACCACGCGCATTTAGAATTGAATAAATTATTTTATTTAAGCGAAGAAATGCAACTTCCTCGGGTCTCAAGACTTGACTTAATGAAACAAGTCACACCTGAGACCAGTCTTGCAGTCTTTCAAAAAATGCTGAAGGAAGATAAGATTGATATCTTTTTTATCGGTGATTTTAATGAAGTGGCTATGCAGGAACAATTTTCTCAATTTGGCTTCACGGATCGTGAACAGGATTTACTATTGGATTATCAGCAACCTTTTTCAAAAATTTTACGAGAAGGGATTGAACAAAAGGAAGCTAATCAATCCATTTTAGAAATGGGCTATCATTTCCCTATTCAATATGGAGATACTAGTCATATCCCTTTGATTGTAATGAATGGTCTTCTGGGTGGTTATGCACATTCTAAATTATTTGTAGAAGTTCGTGAGAAAGCTAGTCTAGCCTATACTGTATCCAGTACTATGGATATTTTTTCAGGAATGTTGCGAGTATATGCTGGGATTGATAGAAAAAATCGTAATAAAGCGATGACTTTAATTAATCGACAAGTAGCCGATCTAAAAAGAGGAAAATTTTCCGAAGAAGAGCTTCAACAGACAAAAAATATGCTTAAGAATAGTGCTCTCTTGTCTCAAGATCGTCAAAATTCTTTACTAGAAACAACTTATTTGTCGGCTGTTTTAGGCAAGAAATTTTTAGCAGTCGATGAATGGTTAGAAGTTATGGAAAATGTTAAGAAGGAAGATATTGTTTTAGCAGCGAATACCTTAAAACTTCAAGCGATGTACTTTATGGAAGGGAAATAATGCAGAATTTAACGCTGAAAAAAATAGAATATACAGCTATTGGAGAAAGTCTTTATCGGGTAATTTTACCAAATGGATTGCGACTTTTTTTACTTCCTAAAACAAATTTTCATGAGACATATGGTATTATGACAGTGAATTTTGGGTCAGTGGATACTTATTTTGTCCCGAGAGGTACCAAGCAAGCTATTCATTATCCAGCTGGAATTGCTCATTTTTTAGAACATAAATTATTTGAAGATGAAAATGGCAATGATTTACTACAGGAATTTGTAGACTTAGGAGCAGAAAGTAACGCCTTTACCAGTTTTACAAAGACAAGTTACCTGTTTTCAACAACTGAGAATGTAGAAGAATGTTTGGAATTACTACAGGATTTGATTGGGGAAGCATATTTTACAGAAGAATCTGTTCAGAGAGAACAAGGAATTATCCAACAAGAAATAGAAATGTACCAGGATAATCCAGATTATCGTTTGTTTTTTAGCGCTTTAGCAAATCTCTACCCAGGGACAGCCCTTGCACAAGATATAGCTGGAAATCGCGAATCGATTGCCGAAATTACAGTGGAAGATTTGGATGAAAACTTTGAAACTTTTTACCATCCGTCTAATATGAGTTTATTTTTAGTTGGAAATTTTGATCTGGAAAAAACAGTAGCTACTATTAGTGAACAACAAAATTCGTATGAAATAGATAATGAAAAATCAGCCATCAAGAGGCGAGCATTAAAATTATCTCCTGTAGTTCCAACTGCTAGTATGAGGATGGAAGTAAGCCGACCTAAATTAGCTGTTGCTATGCGAGGAAATAACAAAATTTCAAAGAGAAAATTATTTCGCTATAAACTGATTTTGAAATTATTATTTGATATGATGTTTGGCTGGACTTCTAAACGTTATCAAAAAATGTATGAAAATGGGAAAATTGATGCTTCCTTGACTCTAGAAGTTGAAGTAGAAGAACGCTTCCACTTTGTTATGCTGACGATGGATACCCAGGAGCCAGTAGCTCTATCTCATCAAATCCGCACAGCAATTAAAGAATTCGCTCATGATATGGATGTAACAGAAGAGCATTTAGATATTGTTAAAAGTGAAATGTATGGTGATTTAATGCATGGTCTAAATTCGTTAGAATATATGGCAACGCAGTATGAAACCCTTATAGATGGAGAAAATCTTTTTGACTTGCCAAAAATTTTACAGGATATTCACTTAGAAGATATTTTAGAAGTTGGTCATGAGTTTATTGATCACTGTGACATGATAGATTTTACAATTTTTCCAAAATAATCCTAACAAAAGAAGAGAAAAATTTGGTACAATAGTCTGTAAAAAAATGATAGAAGATGTTTTCAGAAAAGAGGATATAAAACATAAAAAATGAAACAAAGATCTAGTCCCTAGTATTATCTTTGTAAGGCTGATTCATGTTATTGGCTATGAAATCTAGATTTTATAAATTTGATAAACTTTAAAGCTTGTGACATCTGTCTTTGGCACAGCTTTTTCTAGTAATTTTTAGAGGAATTTGAACGTATGAGAAAAAAAACGATAGGTGAGGTACTGAGGTTAGCTCGAATTAATCAGGGACTAAGCCTAGAAGATTTACAACAAAAAACAGATATTCAGTTAGATTTATTAGAGGCTTTGGAAGCAGATGATTTTGATAAACTACCTAGTAGTTTTTATGCCAAATCTTTTCTCCGTAAGTATGCTTGGGCAGTAGACTTAGACGAAAAAATCATTTTAGACGCCTACGAATCAGGTAGTATGGTTACTTATGATGAAGTAGATGTTGATGAAGAAAATATGGGGAGAAGAAGAAGCAATAGACAAAAAACATCTTATTTGCCACTTTTCTATTTTTCTGTCATATCGTTGGCAATCATTGCCTTTGTAACTTACTATGTCTGGCAGTATGTTAACCAGATGGAGACGGAAACAGAGAATTCAGCCTCTTCAAGTTATAGTGTGGTTAAAAGTGAAGGATCTTCAGAATCCGCTTCAAGTAGCTCTAATCAGACGAGTTCTTCCTCAACCACATCGTCTAACAGCAATGCTTTGACAGTTTCTGGTAGTGGACAGAATCTGACAGCCACTTATTCTGGGGCAAAAGATCCTGTAACCATCAAATTATCCGTCACATCTGCAACCAGCTGGGTCAGTGTGTCAGGAACAGATTTAGACAATGGGGTTGTTTTATCTCCAGAAAATCCAAGTGTAACAACTACTGTGTCTCCTGGTTTATCTACAGTTATCACCTTAGGTGTTGTAGAGGGTGTAACGGTCTCTGTAAACGATCAGATCATTAATACTTCTGCAATCAATACCCAATCGGGAACGATTACTTTAACAATCAATAATTGAGAATGCTTATGAAAAAAGAAAATATTCCAAATACTTTGACGCTCCTGAGAGTGGCGTTAATCCCAATTTTTATCTTATTACTGACCCTTGGTTCATCTAAGACTATTCATGTAGTTGCTGCGATTATCTTTGCGGCGGCCAGCATTACTGATTATTTGGATGGATATTTAGCTCGTAAATGGAAAGTTGTCACCAATTTTGGGAAGTTTGCTGATCCGATGGCAGACAAACTTTTAGTTATGTCAGCGTTTATCATGCTGATTGAAATGAAAATGGCTCCTGCCTGGGTGGTAGCTGTGATAATTTGTCGAGAATTAGCTGTGACCGGATTGCGTCTTTTGTTGGTAGAAACGGGAGGAACGGTTTTAGCTGCAGCGATGCCCGGCAAGATTAAAACATTCACACAGATGTTTGCTATTATCTTCTTGCTGATCCATTGGACACTTTTGGGACAAATTTGTCTGTATATCGCTTTAATCTTTACAATATATTCTGGTTATGACTATTTCAAAGGGAGTGCCTATCTCTTTAAAGATACCTTTAAATAAATGATGAAAAATATTATCGAAGTACACAACCTCAAATATAAATACGACAACGATACTGAAGAATACATTTTAAATGATGTAACGTTTCACGTGAAACATGGTGAATGGTTGTCCATTGTTGGTCATAATGGGAGCGGTAAATCGACCACGATTCGTTTGATTGATGGCCTGTTAGAAGCTGAAAGTGGAGAAATTATTATCTTAGGTGATCAGCTGACTCCAGAAAATGTTTGGGAAAAACGTCGTCATATTGGAATGGTTTTTCAAAATCCAGACAATCAATTTGTTGGAGCAACTGTGGAAGACGACGTGGCTTTTGGTTTGGAAAATCAGGGAATGGACCATGAGACTATGGTAAATCGAGTAAATGAAGCGCTTGAGATCGTAGGGATGCAAGACTTTAAAAATCGTGAACCAGCTCGTCTTTCAGGAGGGCAAAAACAGAGGGTGGCTATTGCAGGAATAGTGGCTCTTCGTCCGGATATTATTATTTTGGATGAAGCGACTAGTATGTTGGATCCAGAAGGACGTTTAGACTTGATTCAAACAGTGAAACGCATCAAAGATGAGAATCAGATGACGGTCATTTCGATTACACATGACTTGGATGAAGTTGCACTTAGTGACCGTGTTTTGGTCATGAAAAAAGGAAAAGTAGAATCAAGCAGTACAGCTAGAGAGCTGTTTTCAAGATCAGATTTACAGGAATTAGGACTTGATGAACCTTTTTCAAATCAAGTCAAGGCAACCTTGAATGAAGATTTTGATTTGCCAGCTGATTATCTAACAGAAAAAGAATTGCAGGAATCTTTATGGGAATTACTTTAAAGAATGTTAGTTATACTTATCAAGCAGGCACACCATTTGAAGGGCCTGCCCTTTTTGATGTGAATTTGGAAATTAAAGATGGCTCTTATACTGCTTTAATCGGTCATACTGGTAGTGGAAAATCTACTATTTTGCAACTTTTAAATGGCTTGTTGACACCTTCTGTAGGAAGTGTCACTGTTAATGATATAGAAATTACAGCTACTTCTGTTAATAAAGATATAAAGCAAGTAAGAAAAAAAGTCGGTTTGGTGTTTCAATTTGCAGAAAGCCAGGTTTTTGCAGAGACAGTCTTAGATGATGTGGCTTTTGGTCCACAAAATTTTGGAGTTTCTAAAGAAGAAGCGGAACGTTTGGCGCGTGAAAAACTTCTTTTGGTGGGAATTTCTGAGGACTTGTTCTCACGTAGTCCTTTTGAGCTTTCAGGAGGACAAATGAGACGAGTAGCTATTGCTGGAATCCTAGCAATGGAACCTGAAGTTTTAGTCCTTGATGAGCCGACAGCTGGGTTAGATCCAGCAGGTCGTAAGGAACTAATGGAAATCTTCCAAGGTTTACATGAGGATGGTATGACTATTGTGCTGGTAACTCATTTGATGGATGACGTGGCAAATTTTGCTGATACTACGTATGTTCTGGAGAAGGGACATTTAGTGAAAAGTGGTTCTCCAAAGGATATCTTTCAGGATGTGGAATTTATGGAAAAAATCCAACTGGGAGTCCCTAAGATTACAAAATTTGCTCAAGGTCTGGTAGAAAAAGGTTTAAACTTGCCTAATTTACCGATTACAATTACTGAATTTAAGGAGATACTGCATGGATAAGATGATTTTAGGGCGGTATATTCCGGGTAATTCTCTGATCCACCGTTTGGATCCTAGAAGTAAACTATTATCTATGTTCTTGTTTGTTTTAATTATTTTTTGGGCAAATAATTTAGCAACAAACCTTTTGCTTTTTGTTTTTACATTTTTTTTAGTTTTTCTTTCTAGAGTCCCCATTGGATTTTTTGTAAAAGGTCTCCAATCTATGCTTTTCTTGGTTGCCTTTACGACTATTTTTCAGCTCTTATTTACTACAACGGGAAATACTCTTGTCCAATTTTCCTTTATTCGCATTACAGATATAGGCTTAGCACAAGCAGGCATTATTTTTAGTCGATTCGTTTTGATCATTTTTTTCTCAACATTACTCAGTTTGACTACAATGCCTTTAAGTTTGGCGGATGCGGTAGAAGCTCTCCTAAAACCTCTGACTATTTTTAAATTCCCAGTGCATGAGGTAGGCTTGATGTTATCAATGAGTTTACGATTTGTACCAACCTTAATGGATGATACTGTTCGAATTATGAACGCTCAGCGAGCTCGAGGAGTGGATTTTGGTGAGGGAAACATTGTACAAAAAGTGAAATCCATTATACCGATTTTGATTCCTTTATTTGCTTCTAGCTTTAAAAGAGCGGATGCTTTAGCAATTGCAATGGAGGCGCGTGGTTATCAAGGAGGAGATCAGAGAAGTCGCTATAGACAGTTAAAGTGGCAAAATAAAGATTCCTATGCGATTCTTGTCTTATTAATTTTAGGAGCTATATTATATTTGCTAAAAAATTGATGTCAAGTCTGGGTTTTGTGTTAATTTCACATATTATTTAAAATTAATATGTAGGAATACGATGGATAAGGCAATGTTGGTGTTTAAATAAAATACATTTGTAATTTTTGTAATCCTATTTTAAATAACCTGTAATATTTAAAGTGTATGATGGAACTATCAGTGAAAAGGAGAACCAGAATTATAATGAAATTACAACCAATGAAAGGTGCCTTCGCATTTGTTGCTACAGCAGCTACCCTATTTTTGACAGGAGTTGTAGCTAAGGCAGACACATATACAGTAAAAGCTGGCGACACCTTGTCAAAAATTGCAAAAGAAAAATCTACAACTGTTGAAAGCTTAATTAAATTAAACAAGCTTGAAAATCCAGATTTAATTTTTGAGAATCAAGTGCTAGAACTTGGTGATACAAAAGCTAATAAAAAAGCTCCAGCTGTTGCTGCAGCACCAGGACCAGCTACACAAACTAATCAAGCAGCACCTGCACCAGTGGTAACTATTACAGTTCCTGCACCATCAGCTAACTATTCTACCTATAATTCTACACCTGTTCTTGCCAACGGTAATACAGCAGGTGAGACAGGTACTTATGCAGCAGCTCGCATGGCTGAGTTGACAGGAGTTTCTGCTTCAACTTGGGAAGCAATTATTGCTCGTGAATCAAATGGTCAAGTAAACGCCTATAATGCTTCAGGTGCTAGTGGATTATTCCAAACTATGCCAGGATGGGGTTCTACAGCAACTGTTGAAGATCAAATCCAATCTGCATACAATGCCTATAATGCTCAAGGTTTATCAGCTTGGAATTATTAATATAAAATTAAAAACGGCTCAAAGCCGTTTTTTTTATGTTATAAAAATCAATAGGTTTACACATTTGTCAATCTGTGTTATTCTCCAAATATCTCTTTTGAAAGTCTGCGACCTGTAGGTGTTGTAGCTAATCCACCTTCAGCCGTTTCTCGGAATGCAGTAGGCAGACTTGACCCGACTTGATACATGGCGTCAATGACTTCATCAACAGGAATTTTAGATTCGATTCCCGCAAGAGCCATATCTGCTGCAATAAAAGCATAACTGGCTCCCATTGCATTTCGCTTGACACATGGCACTTCTACTAGGCCAGCTACTGGATCACAAATCAGGCCCAGCATATTTTTAATAACAAAACAAATAGCTTGGCTAGCCTGAAAAGGTGAACCTCCAGCAGCCAGAACTAAAGCAGCTGCGCTCATGGCAGAAGCAGAGCCAACTTCTGCTTGACAGCCTCCTTCAGCACCTGAAATTGAGGCGTTATTGGCAATGACTAGGCCGAAAGCACCTGCAGCTAACAGAAAGTTCAGCTGTTCTTCTTCTGAGAGTCCTAATTTTTCAATAGCAGATGTAAGGACAGCAGGTAGACAGCCAGCACTACCAGCTGTTGGTGTGGCACAAACCAAACCCATTTTAGCATTATGTTCATTGACAGCAATAGCATTTTTTGCTGCAGTCAGTACAGTGTGGTCTGACAATGTTTTTCCAGATTGGATATAGTGGTCAAGTTTTGCTGCATCTCCGCCAGTCAATCCGCTGCGAGACTTGCTTTCATCAAGTCCAAGAAGGACAGAGGCTTTCATGACTTCTAGATTGCGACCCATCAGTCTCAAGACTTCATCTCTTTCGCGACCAGTCAATTCATACTCAGTAGCAATCATTAGTTCTGCAACATTTCCTTGGTAATCCAAGTCAGCTTGCTCTACTAATTCTTTGATAGAATAAAACATATTTTCTCCTACTTAAAGAAATTTACATTATGCAGATGAGGGATGTTTCGAATTTCTTCGACAGCTTCTTCACAGCTACGGCTATCCACTTCAATAATCATTATTGCTTTCTCGCCAGCTTTTTCACGTGTGACATTCATTTGAGCAATGTTGATATTGTAGCGTGAGAGGGCCTCGGTAACGTGAGCAATCATACCAGGGACATCTTGATGAACAATAATAATAGTAGGTGTGTTCATGCTGAGGGAAACTGAAAAACCATTCAGCTCTGTTACTTGAATATTGCCCCCTCCAATAGATACCCCAGTAACACTAATTGTTTTATGATCGTTTTTTATTGTAATTTTCGTTGTATTGGGATGTGGAGCATTACTATCTTTTTGAATAGACCAGACAACTTTGATACCCCGTTTATGGGCTATTTCTAGACTATTGGGAATCTCTGGATCATCCGTATCCATTCCTAAGATTCCTGCTACAAGAGCTAAATCAGTTCCGTGTCCTCGATATGTTTTAGCAAAAGAATTAAAAAGCTGAAATTCCACTTCAGTAGGTTCATCGTTAAATATAGAATAGACTATTTTTCCAATACGAACGGCTCCTGCTGTATGGCTACTAGATGGTCCAATCATTACAGGGCCAATAATATCAAAAACAGATTGAAATCTTAATGATGTCATGATTTCTCCTCGTGTAAAGTTCTATCTTCATTATAACAAAGTTGAGGGGTATCTGCTTCATTTTTAAATAAAAAAATATAAAATAACAAATCCTATAAATTAGGATAATCATTTGAAAACCAAAATAAAATATCTTATTTTAAGTCTTTTATAAGCTTTCTTTTTCTAATTTAAACAATTTTGTAACATTTATCATATACTTTAAAAATAGAGGTAACATAGAATCTGTATGATAGGAGTATAGCAAAATGATAGATATGAGACCGAGAAAAAATCATGAACTTTTTGTATCTCGTTTTGCTAGTTACAAGAAAAGGAGAATAAAATGCAAGTAAAGACATTTTTAAAAAATAAAAAAAATACAGTAAAGACAGGTGTAGTAAGCTTAGCAGCTTTAGCTTTATTCCTACCAGTAATAGCAAATGCTGATAGTTATACCGTGAAGTCAGGAGATACACTTTCTGCTATTGCGACAGCTAATAATACAAGTGTTGAAAAGCTAGCTGAACTGAATAAAATTTCTGATGTAAATCTTATCCATGTTGGACAAGTCCTAGAAGTAGGAGGACAGAAGGAAAACAAGACAGAAACTGCACCAACTACAACAACATCTGAGGTTAACAATACGAATACAAACACAGCAAATGCTTCTTCAGGTTTAAGTGCGGAAGATGCAGAAGCTAAAGAATTTATCGCTCAAAAGGAATCAAGTGGTAGTTATACTGCTCAAAATGGTCAATATTATGGTCGATATCAATTAACTATTACATACTTAAATGGAGATCTCTCGCCTGAAAATCAAGAGAAAGTGGCAAATGAATATGTAACGAGTCGATATGGTTCATGGTCAGCTGCTAAAAACTTTTGGTTAGCAAATGGCTGGTATTAAAAGGAAACTCTCAATTTTGAGAGTTTTTCTTTACACTATTGTAAACATTCTTGACAAAAAGTTAACTTGGCTAGTAGAAAGAAGCATTCTCTATTTGTTTGTTCTTATAAAAATTTCGTGCTATAATAGAGCTTGCTCAAGCGACCTTCAATCGTTGAAAGCACAGCACGACCTTCAATCGTGAAATAACGAAAAGATGGGAGAATACAATGAGTGATAACTCTAAGACTCGTGTCGTTGTTGGTATGAGCGGAGGTGTCGATTCATCAGTAACTGCCTTGCTATTAAAAGAGCAAGGTTATGATGTAATTGGTATCTTCATGAAAAACTGGGACGACACAGATGAATTTGGTGTCTGTACAGCTACAGAAGACTACAAGGATGTGGCAGCTGTTGCAGACCAGATTGGCATTCCTTACTACTCTGTCAACTTTGAAAAAGAGTATTGGGATCGCGTTTTTGAATACTTCTTGGCGGAATACAGAGCTGGTAGGACTCCGAATCCAGATGTCATGTGTAACAAGGAAATCAAGTTTAAAGCCTTCCTTGACTATG
>ERZ773061.660-NODE-660-length-13567-cov-3.751036_pt1 | contig 13567 bp, 19 predicted proteins | sample MGYA00580627_ERZ773061 | MGnify/ENA primary metagenome ERZ773061 (study PRJEB29015, sample SAMEA2738119) | human oral metagenome | biome: human oral; feature: human-associated habitat; material: saliva | place: China | collected 2223 ...
ATTTATAGCCAGAATAAGAGTTTGGAATTACTGCAGGACAAGTACGACCAAACGGCACAATTAGCCGAAGAGCGAATGAAAAGAATTGATGCTCTACGGGATATGGTAACGGATAGAAACGACAGAATCGAACACTTGCTAAAAGAGCAAGCAAGGGAGCGGAAACGAAATGAAGATAAGCTGGATGGTATTAGTAAGATTGTTCTTTCAAGTAAATGTGTTCGTAGCGATGGTATTAGTCGTGCTGTTATCGACAGGTTGCTTAAGTCCGAGTAAGCCCGTTGAGAAGATTAAAATCATTCGAGTAACCATTCCAGAAAATCTTTTAATTACTTGTCCGAAACCGACATTAAACGGTGAGAAATCTTCTGATGTTGCTGTTTACGCTGTAAAGGTGACTGACCAATTAAAAATCTGTAACAGTCGAATCACACAGATTAAAAACCTAGTGGCTGATTATGAACACGAAATTGAGCAAGATGCTCACAGTGAATATCAATCGTTAGGTTTTGAGAAAGAAAAGAACGACCGAAATGATAAAGGTCGAAACAATGGAAAAGGTAGAGGACGTTAATCATGTTAATTTCCGAAGCGGTATTCAATAGAGTTTTCCCGAGAGCAATCAAAGGAATGTATCAAGCGATTGATAAACATATTGAGTTGGCCGGTTGCTTCAATAAACAGCAACAAGCGATGTTCTTAGCTCAATGTGGACACGAAACAGCAGGGTTCACAACGTTAAGCGAAAACTTAAATTATTCAGCTGATGGATTAATGAAAGTTTTCCGAAAATATTTTCCTAATCCTAATATTGCTCGAAAGTATGAGCGTCAAGCCGAAAAGATTGCAAGCCGAGTATATGCTAATCGAATGGGTAACGGGCCAGAAGAAACGATGGACGGTTGGAATTATCGTGGTCGTGGTTTAATTCAAATCACTGGCAAAGATAACTATATCCGTTTCGCTCGTTGGTTAGGCGAAACAATCAGTCCTAAAGAAGTATCAAACAATCTAGATTTAGCTGTTAAGGCTGCGGTGTGGTACTGGATATTTAACGAGCTTGCAACACTTGATTCTGTTCAGAAAGTAACGATTAGGATCAATGGTGGTACAAACGGGATAGATGACCGCTGTCGATTATTCCGTGAGCTTATGACTGCTTAATGGTGACTGAAATGTTTAACAAATTAGCACTGATTTTTCTAGCGATAGTAATTAGCCTGTGCGGTTGGATTTGGTTTCAACACGGAACAATAAATGACTTAAAAGCCAAAAACCAAACACAAGCTAACCTTATCGCAGAACAAGAACAAGTTAATCAATCATTGAAAGATACGATTGAGATAGAACGCCAAGCTGTAGAACAACAGAGAGTAATCCACGATGAAATCAAACAAGCAAGCCAAGATAAAATCCAAGCGGTTAGAAAGATTATTAAGACACAACCTTGCTATAGCACTCGTATTAACGATGACGCTATTGAGCGGTTGCACTAACAAGGTTACTACAAAGACGGAATACATTTATCCGCCTCAAGCTTTCTTAACGCCTTGCGTGAAAACTCCATTTACCGGTAGTACGTATGGCGAGGCAGTAGAGCATTTAATCATAGTACAGGGCGAACGTGATATGTGTGCTAGCCAAATAACCAATATCAATAAGTGGATTGAGAATAGTAAGGTGGGTAAATGATGGAAGTGGGTAATATTGTAAAACTTCGTAATAGTACATTATGCGAAGTAATCTATGAAACAAACTTTGGTAAATGGTTACTGGTTGAATTAACAGATACAGAAGAACCGCCATTCACTCACTGGCATAATCCAAACGGGACATTCTACGCTGACGATGAAAGCCAGTTAGATATCATTGAGGTGATTAAATGATTGGCGGTGATGACAATTGCGGTTGAGTAGATTGTGATTGTAAGGTTTACATCATAACAGACAAGGTGAGTTAAATGGCTCGCCTTTTTTATTGGTGCTTATATGGGAAGAGAAAGCTGGCACTATCTGTATAACAGAAAGTCTTGGAAAGAATTAAGGCTTGACCACTTAGCAAGAGAACCATTGTGTGTATTTTGTCAGAGAGAGGGAAAGCTAACACCTGCCACAGTGGTTGACCATATGAAACCACATAAAGGAAATTTAGATTTATTCTTCGATGATAAGAATCTCCAGTCATTATGTAAGCTACATCACGATAGCGCTAAACAGAAAGCTGAAATAAGAAAAATAAATCAAATTGGTTGCGATATAAATGGACTTCCAATTGATGAAGAACATCCGTTCAACAAGGGGAGGGGTGGGTAAAAAGTTCGGAGCGAAACTCCAAAAAACCGCCCTCGGAACTCTATTTTATCGCTAATACAGTTTTTTCTAGTAAATTTACAACAAATTAAGAGGTAAAACCTATGAGTAGTCGCAAACTCCGAAGTGATAGCACTACGGCAAAGGTATTGGCTAATAATGCAGCTCAAAGAAAGCTAGAACCGCCTCAAAAACTCACTAAGCAAGAAAGTCGCTATTGGGAAAGTATTATTACAAGCCGAAATCCGGATAGTTGGACGCCAATCGACAAAGAACGAGCTGTTAAGTTGGCTAAATTATACGTAGAGCTTGATGATTACGAACATGAACTAGCTACAACAGCTAGACGATGGATTAAAACTGATAACGGAGTGATGAAACAACATCCATTACATTACGTTATCGAGGATTTATATAAACGTGAAATCCAAATGTGCCGCAGTTTACAAATTCATAGCCGAGCAACGAATGGTGAAAGTAGAGACCAAGTAAAAACCAATCGACTCTACCAAGACGCTAGAAACGCTATTGATGATGACGATGGCTTAATTGCAACAAGGGTAATTAACTAATGACTAAGGCTGATAAAGTAATTGCATTTATTGAGCGGTACTGCTTTGTGCCAGAGGGTGCGTTAGTTGGTCAGCCGATTAAATTAGAAGAATTCCAGTTGGATTATATCCGTGATGTTTACGATAACCCTCACGGAACAAGTCACGGCATTTTATCTATCGGTCGTAAGAACGGTAAAACAGCGTTAATTGCTTGTTTGTTATTGGCTCATTTAGTTGGGCCAGTGGCAATCCAGAATAGCCAAATCGTAAGTGGTGCGTTAAGCCGAGATCAAGCCTCTTTGGTGTTTAACTTGGCTGTAAAGATGATCCAACTCAATCCCAAGTTGAGTAATATTATCTCGATTAATCCTAGTGGCAAGCGTTTAATTGGTTTACTAATGAACGTTGAGTATCGAGCTTTAGCGGCTGACGGCAAAACTGCGCAAGGTTTGTCACCAGTGTTAGCTATCCTTGATGAAATAGGGCAGATTCAAGGTCCTCAATCTGCTTTCGTTGATGCCATCACTACCGCGCAAGGGGCGCACAAAAATCCATTGCTGCTATCAATCAGTACGCAAGCGGCAAATGATGGTGATTTATTGTCAATCTGGATTGATGATGCCAAGACAAGCAATGACCCTCATACAGTTTGCCACGTTTACAGTGCGGATAAAGATTTAAAAATCACAGACCCTAAAGCGTGGAAACAAGCTAATCCAGCGTTAGGCGTATTCCGTAGTGAGGACGATATACGAAAACTCGCTGATAAGGCTAATCGCATGCCGAGCTTTGAGAATACATTCCGAAATTTAAACTTAAACCAACGTGTAAGCACCGTATCGACATTTGTCAGTATTGATGCTTGGAAGGAAAGCGGTTCTGAACAATCAAGCCCTAGCGGATTGACTGCTTATGGCGGTTTAGACTTATCTGCTCGTACTGACTTAACCTCTTTGGTTTTGACTACCAAAGACCCAGACGGAAAAATCAACGTTTACCCTTACTTCTGGGCGCCAGAAATCGGGTTAGAAGATAGATCGAAAAGAGATCGTTCACCATACGATGTATGGGCGAAACAAGGATTTATTCGCACGACACCTGGTGCGACTGTTGATTACGCTTACGTTGTGCGAGATATAGCAGAGATACTTGCTGATTTTGATATTGCGGCAATCGCCTTTGACCGTTGGCGAATAGATATTTTTAAGAAAGAAATGGAGGCTCAGGGGATTAATCTTCCTTTAGTGCCTTTTGGTCAAGGTTTTAAAGATATGTCACCAGCAATCGACACTTTAGAGAGTGATTTGCTAAATGGCAACTTAAAGCACGGAATGAACCCTGTTTTGACGATGTGTGCGGCTAATGCTGTCATCACAAAAGACCCAGCAGGAAATCGAAAATTTGAAAAGCATAAAGCAACAGGACGTATTGATGGAATGGTTGCTTTGGCAATGGCTAGGGGTATTTCTGAAATGAGTGAAACGCCTCAAGATATAGATGAATTTTTACAGGATATTATTATCGGATGAACGGAGAAAATGACAAAGGCTGGTGGGGGCGATTTTATGACCGCTTATTTAGTGGCGGTAAGCGCTTAGATAAAGGCTCTACGGTTGAGCCGTTTGTAAGTCAATCAACTGGCACAGGCGAACAGGTAGATGCGGAAAAAGCTCTTAAATTAAGTGCAGTGTGGGCTTGCGTGCGTTTGAGAAGTCAGACGGCGGCATCATTGCCATTTCACTTAAAAGATTTTGAGAGAAAAGTGGCTGCTAAACACCCTCTATACAGAATTATTCACGATGCGCCAAATGCGGACATGTGCGCTAGTGAATTCTGGGAAGCTCAAATCGCTAACCTTGATTTGTGGGGGAATGCATACAGCCGAATTAATCGTGCTATTGATGGTCGTGTAATCTCACTTGATATTCTCGATCCACAGTATATGCGAGTGCGAAGAGAAGATAATGGTGAGATTAGCTACATTTACACAAAAAACAACGTAGATGGCAAAACTTATAGCGAGAATGAAATTCTTCACTTCAAAGGCTTTACGCTTGATGGATTGGTTGGGTTATCCCCAATTAGCTACCAAGCGAGCGTAATGGGCTTACAGATTGCGGCTAATAACGCAGCAGGAAAAGCATTTAAAAACAACTTAAAAGCTGGTGGCTTTTTAAAAACTGGCGACCGAGTGTTAAATGCCGAACAGCGTGAATTGGTTCGTAAAGCTTTAAGTGAGTATGGGCAACCAGAAAACGCAGGAAAATGGATGGTTCTTGAGGCTGGAATGGAGCCGGCCAATATGTCAGGAGCTTGGATTAATCCGCAAGATGCTCAATTACTTGAAAGCCGATACTTCGGGATTGAAGAAATCTGCCGAGCTTTTGGAGTTCCGCCTCAATTAATTCATAGCACTGATAAATCTTCATCTTGGGCCTCAAGTGCGGAGCAGATTAACCAAAATTTCCTGACTTATTCACTTGGGCCAACGCTCAAACGCATTGAGCAAACCATTAATCGCAAACTATTAACTGCGGAAGAAAGAGAGAAATACTACTCAATATTTAGCGTTGAGGGTTTATTAAGAGCGGATAGTGCAGGGCGAGCAAGTTTTTACACCGCCTTGCTGCAAAATGGCGTAATGACAAGAAACGAAGTGCGAGCATTGGAAAATCTACCTGCTATTGATGGTGCAGATCAATTAACAGTGCAACTAAATCTAACCTCTATCGACAAGGTGGGAGCGGATGACAAAGACAAAGACTAAAGATTTACTATTTAAAGCAGAAGCTGTCCGAGAGGATGGCTTTTTTTCTGGCTATTGCAATGTATTTGATGTTGCAGATAGCTACGATGAAGTGGTGCGGAAAGGTGCTTTTGTTGAAACAATTAAAGGTTGGAACGCACAAAGCAAAATGCCTCCAGTGTTGTGGAACCACGACAGAAATCAACCGATTGGCGTATGGACTTTGCTCAAGGAAGATGAACACGGTTTATATGGCGAGGGTCGATTATTAATTAATGATGTGGCACGAGCTAAAGAAATTCACGCTTTAATGATGGCTGGAGCGATTGATGGACTGTCAATCGGGTACAAGCTTAATAAGTGGATGTATAACGAAAAAGACGATGTTCTGGAGCTTTTAGAGATTGATTTGAAAGAAATCTCAATCGTTACATTCCCAGCAAACGAAGAAAGCCGTGTAGAGGTGGTTAAATCTGCTTTAGCTAAAGGCAGTTTGCCAACATTACCAGAATTTGAGAAAGCCTTGAGAGATTTAGGGTTTTCCAAACAACAAGCCACAACCATTGCCAGTTATGGCTTGAGAAAACTTATTCAGGGTGAGCCTGAAAGCCAAATTGGCAATGCGTTAAACATTTTGAAATCTATCAATGGAGACTAATATATGTCACAAGAAAACATCGAATTACTCGCCACCGAGTTCAAAAAAGCAACTGAACAGGTAAAAGGTCTTGGTGAAGAGTTACAAGGCAAAATGGCGAACAATGAAAAAGGTCTAGACGACTTAAAAGGTCGTGTAGATGAAGCCTTGACCGCTATGAACAGTGCAAAAAGCCGCTTAGACGAGTTAGAGCAAAAAGCAACTCGCCGTGGTTATGGTATGGAGCAAGAGAAATCAATCGCTCAACGCTTGTTAGATACAGATGGTTATAAATCATTTGCAGCAGACCCACGCTCCGGCAAATCAGCGAAATTAAGCTTAAAAGCAACCATTACAAGCTTGACTACCGATGCAGCAGGCTCAGCCGGTGCGGCAGTTGCTCCAATGCGTTTAACTGGCATTGTAACACCTCCGCAACGCCCATTGACTGTGCGTGATTTGTTAATGCAAGGCACTACCGACAGCAACGCAATCACTTACGTCCGTGAAAAATTATTCACCAACAACGCAGCAGCTCAAGCAACTGAAGGTGCAAAAAAAGCTCAATCAGATTTACAACTTGAAGAAGTAACTGTTGGCGTTAAAACATTGGCCCACTACGTTAAAGCATCTCGCCAAATTTTAGACGATGCAGCAATGCTAGAAAGCTACATTAATGGTCGTTTAGCTTATGGCTTAAAATTAGTCGAAGATAAACAATTATTAAACGGTGATGGTTCTGCTGGCGGTTTACAAGGTTTAAGTCAAGTAGCTCAAGCGTTTGCTGACAAAGCAACGATGAAAAACTACACCATCATTGACCAATTACGTTTAGCTCAATTACAAGTAGCTCTATCTGACTACCCAGCAAACGGCTTCGTGTTAAACCCTATCGATTGGGCGAAAATTGAGTTAGAAAAAGACGGTCAAGGTCGCCATATTATCGGCAATCCACAAAGCTTAGCACAGCCGACATTATGGGGTATTCCAGTGGTTCAAACTCAAGCAATCACTGCTGGCGACTTCTTAACTGGTGCGTTCAATATGGGCGCTCAAATCTTCGACCGTCAACAATTAGGCGTGGCGGTATCAACAGAGAACGAAGATGACTTTGTAAAAAACTTAGTCACAATCCTTTGTGAAGAGCGTTTGGCGTTAGCTATCTACCGTCCAGAAGCCTTTGTTAAAGGTAAATTACTCGCTAAATAATCAATCCTAGCCCCTTAATTGGGGCTTTTCTTTTGGGGCTTATATGTTAATCACTTTAGACTTAATCAAACAGCATTGCCGTATTGATAGCGATGATGAGGACGAATTGCTTGAATTGTACGAGAGTGCAGCTCAACAGCACATCGAAAAGCAATTAGATCGCAAATTATTTGCTGACGAAGTGCCAGAAGATGTTGCAAATGGATTAGTCGTCAATTCAGCAATTAAACAAGCAATGTTAATGACGATTGCTCACTGGTATGAGCATCGTGAGAGTGTTGTGGTTGGCGTGGTTTCAAAAGAGATTGAAGAGGGTACTTGGCGACTAATTCAGCCATATCGAATTATGGGGGTGTAGATGGATATCGGAAGATTAAGACATCGAATTACATTAATGCGACAAGTCAATGAGATTAATGACTTTGGAGCAACCATAACGAAGTGGAAATCTGTAGCAACAGTTTGGGCAGAAGTAAAGCCTTTATCTGGCCGAGAATACTTTTCTGCTCAGCAAGTGCAGTCAGAAATCACTACACAGATATGGCTACGTCATCTAGACGGTATCAAACCGTCAATGAGGGTTAAGTTTGGTGAGCGTTTCTTGGAAATTGTTGCCGTGCTTAACACTCAAGAACGCAACGTTTCTCTACAATTAATGTGTAAAGAGGCAGTTGATGGGTAATGTCAAGGTTGTGGGATTATCTCAAATACACAAAGCTTTAAGTGAGCTTGGTCGTAAGGTCTCTAACAAGATTGCAGTTAAAGCGATGAGAGAGGGCGGAAAGATTGTGCGAGAACAAGCAAGACAAAATGCACCTGTTCTTTCCCAAAGTACGCCATATAGACGAGCTGGCACGCTCAAAAAAGCGATTAAAAGCAGCACTAAAGTCTTAAAAAACGGCAAAATCGGCACTGTAATACGAGTTAAAGGACTTACGGCCAGGCAACGAGAGGTTTTTAAGGCGAAAAATGCAAGTAGCGGAGCTTACAATCCGAAAGACCCGTTTTACTGGCGTTTTGTTGAGTTTGGCACTTCAAAAATGTCAGCCAAGCCATTTATGAGACCAGCATTTGAGCAGTCAAAAGAAAAGGCTGCGGCAGAAATCATCAAAATGTTAAAAGATGGAATTGAGAGCGAGGCAGGTAAATGATACAGCAAGACATTTTCAAGGCTTTATCGCCACTTGTTGAAAATCGGTGTTTTTATGGGTTTATTCCCAATACAAACAAGAAATTCCCTGTCATCGTCTATCAATTCATCAATATTTCGCCAAATTCCGCTTTAGTAGATGGCGATTTAGATGATTTTATGGTGCAAATCGACATATACAGCCCAAATCCAGATGATGTGATGGCGTTAAGAAAGCCGATATTTAGTGCGTTAGAGCAAAAATTTGACTATGCGGAGCGTAGTAATGACTTATCAGACTATGAGCCTGATACAAAACTGCACCGCAGAACAATCAATTATCAAATTGCTTATGGAGAATAACAATGGCAACACAAACAACTCCTTTCCAAGGGACTAAGTTTTATTTAGGTGTTGGCTACGACACAGAGAAAGCTATTACAGCTTGTACTGTTACGCCAAATGCCACAATTACCGCAACAGGTAACGGATTAAAAGCTGGTGATTTTATCCGAATCACTGGCTTAGGAGCGTTAGATGGCTGTTATCCTGTGAAATCAGTATCTACTGATACAGTAACACTTGCCGATGAGGTGGATTGGAAAGGTTTAGATAAACCAACTGACTTTACTAAGGCTAAAGTCTCAAAAATCCAATTATCAAGCAACTTCTGCGCGATTAAACAGATTGATGGCGACGGTGATACATTGGGTGAAACAGACATCACTACAATGTGTTCAGAGGGTACAGAAACAGAAGCAGGCGAAATTGAATATGGTTCAATTAAGCTATCTTTCTACTATGCCCCTGCGACCACAATGCAGCAAGATTTGCGTAAAAAATTCTACAACAAGGAAACATTCCCTTGGTTGATGATTTTGAAAGAAAATCAAGGTGCTTTATATGGTACTGGATTTATCCAAACCTCACCTAACTTTAGCGGTGAAGTGAAAGGTAAATTTGAGTCAGGTGTAACCATTAAAAAAGCGAAACGTGATTATTTTTTACCTACAACAGCGTAAATGACAAGACCGAGAGTTAATCCTCTCGGTTTTCTTTTCTAAGGCGGAACGAATGAATTTAAGAGATAAACTTTTATCACATAAGCCAAAAGTTAAACCGGTGGAGATTTTGGGTGATACCTATTACATCCGCGAGTTTACCGTTGGCGAAATGAACAAAGCCTTATACGGACAGCAACAAGAATTAGTGCGAATTGCTGAGGCTCAAGGTATCACGCTTGATTTTACCAATGAAGATACCTTAACCGAGCAATTAGCCAAAGTTTACGACAAACACAAATTAACTCGCACAATCGCAATGCGTTTGTGTGATGAACACGGTGAAAATCTATTTAATGCCGAAGATGAAAACGATTTAGAGGCATTGTCTCAACTTGATAAGGCTGTCATTGAGCAACTTAACCAAGCCATTATGGACGGTGAACCAAAAAACTCACCAGCCGAAGAAAGTTCCAAATAAACCTGTCACTTTCTCTCGGTAAAACGCTAGAAGAAATAGAGCAGATGCCAGAAAGCCATTTACAGGAATACCGACTGTTTTATGAAGAACAACCGTTCGGATTGTGGCGTGATGATTATCGTTCGGCTCAAATTTCGCACGTTTTGGCAATGGTTAATCGTGATCCGAAAGGCAAACCGCCAGCGCTTTCAGACTTTATGCCTTTTTACAAAGAGAAGAAAGAAGAAGAGTTTGATGACGGTTCAGCCGATTACTTAGCAAATAGATAACGGAGTAAAAAATGGCAGGCTTATTAGGACACTTAGGAATTCAGCTTGAGTTAGATCAGGTTAAATTCCAAAGTGGTATCAATAACGCACAAGGCAGGGTAAAGCGTTTCAGTGATACCACTACAAAACAATTAAATAATATTGAGCGGTCAATGAATTCGCTCAATCGTGTATCTGCGAACCTTTTCAAGGCTGGTATAGCTGGCTTTGGTGTGAGTCAATTAAAAGGTTTTGCCGATGGATACACTGAAATCCAAAATAAACTTAGATTGGTGGAAAGTGCATCAATCAGCAGTGCGAAAGGCTTAGATAACGTTTTTGATATTGCGTTAAAGACTAACCAAAGTATTAATGCGACTTCTGGGGTTTATCAACGATTTGCTCAAAACGCCGAAATATTAAAGATTAGCCAAGCACAGATTGCTAGTTTAACCGAAACAGTATCAAAAGCTGTTGCGGTATCTGGTGCAAGTGCAGGTGCGGCAGATGCAGCATTGACACAGTTCGGGCAAGCATTAGGAAGTGGGATTTTACGTGGCGATGAGTTTAACTCCGTAATGGAGCAAACTCCAGCATTAGCCAAGGCGATTGCAACAGGTTTAGGCGTTACCACTGGTGAACTTCGCAATATGGCGAAAGAGGGTAAACTAACAATGGACGTACTCGTTCCAGCGTTAGAACGAGCCAAAGAATCGGTAGATTCTCAATTTGATACTCGTATCCTTACCATTTCGGCAGCTTTTGAAAATCTAAACACATCTACCGTTAAATGGATTGGTGAATTAGATAAATCAACAGGAGCAAGTAAAGCATTTGCCGAATCAATTGATTACATTGCCAAACACTTAACCGTAGTAGCGAGCCTTGCCGCAGGTGCTGGCGTAATCTGGAGCGTTGGAAAAATCCGCACTTGGATTGCTGCCAGTATTCAAGCCTCTGCCGCTATGTCTGCTCAAGCCACCGCAACGAGAAATCTAACCGCTGCACAACAAGCTTTAACTGCAACTGGCAAAGGCTTAGGCGGTGCATTGGGTTTTGTTGGTGGTCCACTTGGTTTATTAACTCTCGGTTTATCTGCTGGCGTTGGCGTTTTCTTAGATTATCAACAAAAAACAGAGGCAGCTAGACAAGAGCTGTTATCCTTTGCTGATTCATTAGATGTAACAACTGGTAAATTAGCCAATACTTCCGCTGCAGTCCTTGACGGAATGAAAGCTAAATTAGAGCAATCCATTACAGCTCAAAAGGGCGAAATTCAGCGATTAGAAGAAGAATACGCAAAACTCAATAGAATTATTGAGCAAGGCAAACAAATCGCTCAATCAAGCGGAAAAGCGGAAGATTCGGCATATTTAGAGGCGTTAGCAAAAGCAACCCAAGATTTGGCGATTAAAAAAGCTGAATTAGCTAAAGCAAACGAAAAACTAACCAAGTCAGAAGATGACTTAAAAACAATCATTGGACAGGTTCCCGTTGCTGAATTTCACGACAAATTAAGAAGTCTATTGCCAACCTTGGATATGTCTAAGGTTAATATCGACAATATCGGCTTTTCTCTCGATGACTTAAACCGCATTTTCCCAAGTGCTGAAAGTGGTGCGGCATCTATTACAAGTGCAGTTGAGCGAATGGGTGCGATGGCTATTTTGGTGGCTAGCCAGTTCAATGCTTTAGGGCTTAGCGTTCAAAGTGCTTTAAGTGATAAAGCAACTAAGTTAATCGAGCGAAACAATCGCCAAATTGCGATTAATAAAGAAACCGACCCAACTAAGAAACGCAGATTGCAAGCGGAAGATGCGGCTTTAAATGCTGGTTTTGATAAAGGGTCTGCTGATTACGATGCTTATGTTAAGAGCAATGTAGATTTATACGCCTCTCAAGCTGAAATTAAGGCGGCTAAAAAAGCTAAGAAATCAGGCGGCTCTAAAGTTGATTATGTGAAACAGTTCACAGACCAACTAAGCGAGATGGAGCGCAGACTTTCAGAAATTCGAGCAAATGCTCAAGATATTTCTGTTTTCGGCCAGATTAGCCAATATCAAGAGTTAAATAAACTCACTCAAGATATAGCCGCAAATGGCGAGAAGTACGCTCATTTTGGTGCTGATGGTTTGGCTAAGCTGAAAGATATGGCCGCTCAAATTGATGCGGCACAACAAAGCGTAGCTATCGCTCAATTCGCCTTTGATAATACTGAAAAACTGCGAGAGATGGAATTTGAGCTTGAACTGCTTGGTAAAACAAGACAAGAGCAAGAATTAATCCAATACAATCATCAATTAGACCTTGAGGCAGCTCGATTGAAGATTGGAATGTCGCAAGAGAATATCGCCAAGCTTGATGAAGAAATCGCAAAACTGAAAGAGCGTAGAGCGGTTATTCAGGAAACTGAAAATAAGAGAAAATCAGATCCAATCGCAGGCATTAAAGATGGGATGACACAACTTGATGATTCGGTTAATGATGTGGCTGGAAATATCTCTGACATTACTCAAAAAGCTTTTAATGGAATGTCTGACGCTTTAACTGACTTTGTTGTAACAGGCAAAGCTGACTTTAGGTCATTAGCACAATCAATCTTGAAAGACATTTCGGCGATGATTGTGAAAATGATGCTGTTTAACGCTATCAAATCTGCTGCAAGGGCATTGGGGTACTCTGATGGCGGTTATGTTGGGTATTCTAGCAGTGGGTATTCTAGCGGTGGATATACTGGCGATGGCGGAAAATATCAGCCTGCTGGTGTTGTTCATCGTGGCGAATATGTTATCACCAAAGAGGCGACATCGAGATTAGGGATAGGCTTCTTAAACCATCTTAATTACGGTCGTGGCTACGCAACAGGCGGCGCGGTTGGCTCTATCCCGTCAACTGGTTATAGACCAGTGGCAGGCGGCAGTATCTCCGTTAAAGTGATTAACAATGGCGAGCCAGTCAACGCAAATGTTGAGCAAAGACAGCGTAACGGTGAAACCGAAATTACAGTAGAGTTAATTCGTCAAATAGCACGAAACGAAACAAACGGTATTATTTCAAATAATATGCGTTCTGGTGGTGTGTTTGCTTAGGGGTAAATATGGAAACATTTAAATGGTGCATTAGACCTGATTTTCAGGTTGATAACGAGCCAACAGTGAACACGATTGAATTTGGTGATGGTTATACTCAACGTCAACTACAAGGCATTAACAGTTTACTCCGCTCTTACTCTGTATCGGTTAAGGTAAAAAAC
>ERZ773061.661-NODE-661-length-13566-cov-6.626749_pt1 | contig 13566 bp, 5 predicted proteins | sample MGYA00580627_ERZ773061 | MGnify/ENA primary metagenome ERZ773061 (study PRJEB29015, sample SAMEA2738119) | human oral metagenome | biome: human oral; feature: human-associated habitat; material: saliva | place: China | collected 2223 ...
ATCTTACTGTAAAACAACAAGTGAAGCATCTGTCTAAGGAAGATTACATCACTATCAAGGAACTTTGTCATACTGCTAAGGATCTTGCTAATGAGGCAATCTATAATGTGCGTCAGTATTATTTTGCAGAAGGTGAATTTCTTAAATATGAGAAGAATTACGCTCTTTTAAAGAATAGCCTTAATTATAAGACATTAAATTCCAATATGGCACAGCAGATACTAAAAGAGGTTGATTGCTCATTTAAGTCATTTTTCAGTCTGCTTAAACTCGCTAAGCAGGGGAAATATGCTTTTAAAGATTGTGAACTGCCACATTATCTTCCGAAAGATGGATATACAACACTGATCATCGGTTTTGTAAGACTTAATGACAACAAGTTGATATTGCCGTTTTCCAATAGTTTTAAGAAAACGCATAAGTCTGTTGAAATCACGATACCGCCCATACTTCTTGATAAGACGATAAAAGAGATACGTATTATACCAAAGGCGAATGCAAGGTTCTTTGAAGTTCAGTACACGTATGAAGCTGAATGTATTCAAAGAAATCTAAACACAAACAATGCACTTGCACTTGACTTAGGTGTTAATAATCTCATGACAGCCGTATCAAATAGTGGTAAATCATTTATTATTGATGGGAAAAGACTGAAATCAATCAATCAGTGGTTTAACAAAGAAAATGCCCGTTTGCAATCCATAAAAGACAGACAACATCTTGGCAAGAAACCTACAAACAAACAAAAAGCAGCTGCTCGTAATCGCAACAATAGAGTGAATGACTACATGAACAAAGCTGCTCGTAAGTTGATAGATTATTGTATCAACAATGATATAGGCACACTTATTGTTGGTTACAATGAGGCTTTCCAACGTAATAGTCATATTGGAAAACAAAATAACCAAAACTTTGTAAATATCCCTTATGGACAGTTACGTAACAAATTGGAATATCTTTGCAAACTAAACGGCATTGTTTTCGTAAAACAAGAAGAATCTTATACATCGAAATCGTCTTTTTGGGATAGAGATGATATTCCTGTTTACAATGCCGATAATCCGAAAGAGTATTTGTTTAGTGGCAAAAGATTACATCGTGGTCTATACAAAACAGCAGGTGGTAAAACAATCAATGCAGATATTAACGGAGCATTAAATATCATGCGTAAAAGTAGAGTTGTGGATATGAATATCCTATACAGTAGAGGCGAAGTGGACACGCCTATAAGAATAAGGATTGCCTAATTATTTAGGTGGAAACTTAAATATCAAACTTCTTAAATAGAGTTTTTAGACTCTTAGAAGCCCATTACCTTTGGGTGATGGGTAGTTCACTGAGGACTGATTTTATGATTAAAGCATATTGTACAGACAAGGGCATCAAGAAGAGTACGAATCAAGATGCCCTCTTATTAAAAACGGCACGACTAGATGGAGATCTGATTGTATTTGCAATGGTTGCAGATGGAATGGGTGGTATGTCACGTGGAGAAGCTGCTTCACGTTTAGCAGTTGAAAAATTCAGAAACTGGTTCGTAAAAGATTTGAATCTATTATTTGAACAAGGATTTAGCGTTGATGGTTTCAAAGATTCCATAACAAGAACAACTGAAGAGCTTCATACGGAAATTAAAAAAGAACTCGGACAACAACAGGGTGGAACAACCATCGTCGGCATGTTTGTAATGAAGAACATGTATATTGCATTTAATGTCGGTGATTCCCGTGGCTATAAGCTAGATGATGGTTCTAAAGAGCTTGAACAGATTACACATGATCATAGTGTCGTGCAATATCTGATCGACACCAAAGCCATTACAAAAGAAGAAGCTTTAACACACAAAGATAGAAGCGTCTTAATGCAGTGTTGTGGAGCAGGAGATCAGCTTCCATCACCACAGTTCTACACTGGCAAATACGCCAACAACACGCTCTTTCTTGTTTGTAGTGATGGATTCGTTCATGTCGTAAGTGAAAAAGAGATGGCAACTATGCTTTCTTCTGAATTTACGAAATCTAATGAGGAATTGAAAGCTCAATTAGAAAAAATCGTAGAGCTATCAAAAGAAAGAAATGAAAAAGACAATATCACGGTATTGGCGTTTAGAATGGGGGATGACGAATGGGATTGCGAGTAGGCGATGTAGTAGATGGTAAGTATAAAATTATTAACCGAACTGGACAAGGTGGAATGAGTACCGTATGGTTAGCCATCAATGAAAAAGTAAATAAGCAATGGGCAATTAAAGAAGTTAAAAAGACATCTACTTCCGCAACTTCTCAGATCATCAAGCAAAACCTTGTTACGGAAGCAAATATCCTTCGTCACCTAAAGCATGAACATTTACCTAGCATTGTCGATATCTTTGATCAGGATGATACTTTCTTAATTGTTATGGACTATATCGAAGGTAGAACATTGAGTGATATCTTAAAAGAACAAGGGAAACAATCCCAAGAAGATGTCGTGGATTGGTCATTACAGATATGCTCGGTTTTAAAATATCTGCACGGATTAAATCCTCCGATCATTTACCGTGATATGAAGCCAGGAAACATCATGTTAAAACCAGATGGAAATATTATGTTGATCGACTTTGGTACGGCAAGAGAATATAAGGGAGGACAGGATGGTGATACGACATTCTTAGGAACCAGAGGCTATGCTGCTCCTGAACAGTTCCAGGGAGAACAGCACCATCAATCAGATGCTAGAACAGATATTTATAATCTTGGTGCTACGATGTATCACCTTGTTACTGGTAAAAACCCAACAAAACCTCCGTATGAATTTCTTCCGATTAGAAGAATTGATAAGACACTATCATCTGGTCTTGAGTCGATCATTTTAAAATGTATTGCAAATAACCCTGATGATAGATACCAAACGGTAGAAGAATTGGAATTTGCATTAGAGCATTATCAAGAACTCGAAGTTGAGTCATTAAAGAAGCAGACCGCAACGTATCATAGATGGATGACGATCGGATTTGTTGGAATCTTATTATGTTCGATTTCAACTGGACTCAGACTATATGCAGATTCATTGTTAGCCAATACCTATGATGAAGAACTTCAAAACGCACGTATCTCAGTAACAGATGAAGATCAAATCAAAAATTACTCAGATGCCATTAAACTTGATCCAACAAGAGCAGAGGCATTTGATGAACTTTTGGATAATGTATATCTGAAGGATGGAAACTTTAGCCAGGATGAAGCCAACCAGCTAACAAGTCTTGTCGGCTATAAGTCAAATGGAAAGACCGTACAAGATAGATTCAAAGAAGGAAATCCAGAAGGATACGATGAGTTTGCGTATAATATGGGATTGGCTTATTTCTACTATTATGAAACGGACGGAAATAAGCAGTTAAGTAAACCATGGTTCGATATTGCAAGAAATAGTTCTTCACTTGAAGAACAAAAGAAAGAAAGAGCATCAAAATTCTATCAGGTTGCAGATTATTATATCCAATCAGGAAATGTAAATAAGGCTGGAGATACAAAGGTCGATTACAAAGACTTTTATAAGCAATTGATGGATATCTCTTCTGATGATATTGCAAAGAAGGATAATATCAAAACAGCGTTAGTTGTTTATAAAGAGCTGACATTCCAATTAAATACGAATGGTGTGAATTTCTATAACGCTGGTATCAAAATTGAAGATATTAAATCAGAGCTTGATACAATATCTAAAAAGACAGAAGAATTAAAGTCTCACGGTCTAAAGGATGATGAAATTGAGTTATATGATCAGATCATGACAAATATCAAAGCTGCAAAGAGCAATTTTGATGTGGTATATTCTGATCGAAGCAATCAGGAGAAAAAATAAAAATTATGTTAAAAACCGTAAACTTATTAAAAATAATCGGATTCTGGTGCATGATCATCGGTGTATTACTTGTAATCATTTTTATTACCGTTGGATTCATTTTAAAGCCATGGGGCTACAAAGCCCTTTTAAAGCAACGAGATAAAAATTATGGTCGCAGAATGAAAAAGGAAGAGAAGAAGGTGCAAAAGATCAAAAATGAACCTCACGCCAATTCCTCTTCCGCAGAACTTTCTAAACGTGTAGAAAACATTAAGAAGTCAATTCAAGAAAAAGGTATAAAGAAAGAACAACTTCCTTTAGAAAGTGGAAAAGAAGAAACTTCCTTATTGGACAGTGGTAATACCGAAACAACAATGCTATCTACAGGAGAAGAGGAAACCTCTTTATTGAATGCGGATCAGGCTCCTACTGGAGAACTTGGTGAAGCAGAAACAACTGCACTAGCAGCCACGGATGACGACGAGACAGGATTCCTTGGTACGAATAATGTCGCTGATTCTTTTAAGACAAAAGAAAATGAAGAAAAACAAGAAACACTCAAGAAGACACGCCAATTTGTTGTTGATGACGAAGAATTTTATAACGCTAATTAAAAAGAAGGTGAAAAAACCTTCTTTTCTTTTTGAAATATAGCATAATGTATAAGAGCAGTGAAAGGAGCAAAACGATGTTCACAAAAAAGAACTTAAAACATAGACTAACGACTGTAATTCTGGCTGGTCTAATGTCTACATCAAGCATCATTCCAAGTATCACAAATGTACATGCCGAAGAAGAAACAACGTCCCATCAAACGGTATTTCTTTTCAAAGAAAAAAATGAGGATTCAGGCGAGAACACTGAATTTGCAAAATATTTTGCAGACGGAAACATCGGGTTTAAATTTGAATATTCAATTGGCAACCAGTCTAAGACTATTTCAAAGACCTACATTAGCGACAACGCAGAGCTAAATAAGACTGTAGGAAACAAAAATTACGAATTTACAACTCCAGAGGTTCAAATTGAAGAAAACGAAGATGGAAATACTTTTGCGTATCGTGCATCGATTGTGCCAGCACAAGAAAAGTATAACGACTACTTCTTACAATATGGAGAAAATGTTGTTAAGACCACTACTGGAAACAGAGCAGCAAATATAATCTCTTATAACATCATTAAGGTCAATCGTAATATTAGATTGTACTCATTAGAAAATAGTGGTGAGGTATTTAGATTAGAAGATGTCACAAATTATGATAAGGAGCAAATCAGAGCTGCTATTTACGAAGCGAATCCAGAGTTAAAGGTTTGGAACGATAATCTGAAGGCATCCGACCCATCTTTCGAATTGTTACAATTTGATAAAAAGGGCGTGCATACAACATTCCCAATTAGAGCAGGTTGGAACATCCCTCAAATCAGATTCGGATATTTTGGAGATGAAGATCATAATGATAGAGGACTACTAAGACCAATCAAGCCAGCCCCATCATTTGCTAAGATTACATACCGTTGGAAAGACCATCGTGATTTCACAGATGAATTCATAAGCAATTCAGAGTTTTCATCTGTAATGTCAAAAGAAAAAATTGAAGAAAATAAGGCGTTAAAGGTGTATAACGGACCAATGGAAAATGATTATCGCCTTGCAACAAAAGACACATTATCTGCGGATACTACTACATATTCAAAAGCTGGCGTTTTAAATAGAGCAAACTTTGATAAAAACAGAAGCTACTACATTGTAGAAAATGAATTTTCAGCAGGACGAACTCGTGGAGAAGATATTGAGTTAACGCTTGATGACAAAAAACAGTTACACATTCTCTACAAATATGAAGATGGCGAAACTGTATTAGAAAAGACACAATGGGAATTACCAAATAGTGTTATTAAAGAGTCCGATCTACCTAAGTTACAAGACAACTTAGAATTCAAGGATACATTCTCCTCATACACAATCACAGACAATAACAACGAAATTGTTCGTATTGTAAAACGAAATACTCCTGTTTCTCCAGCAGAAAGAAAAGTAATGGTTTCAGTTGTATACAAATTAGAAGACGGAAGCCAAGCATTTGCCCAAGATTTTGAGTTTGAGACAAACCAAGTTATCAAAGAGTCAGATCTTCCTCCAGCTTTACCAAATATGCATTTTACAGATGAATTTACAAGTTATAAGGTAATTGATGGAGAAAATAAGATCGAACGTACATTGGCAATGAATACTGCAAAGTCATTCATTACTTATAACGATGCAAATGGCATTACAGCTGGAACAGAGGAGATCGTAAAGCCAATCGGTTCTAAGATCACAAATGATGACTTACATGCTCCAGAAGGAACTCATTTAGCAGAAGAGGTAAACCATACAGTATCTGAAAGCGAAGATGATAACAAGTTCGTAGCATTAATTGAATATAACACAGTAGAAATTGGCGTTATCTATAAAAAAGGTGAAGACGTTGTAAAAACAGAAGTTATCAACAAAAAGGTCAAGGATGTTGTAACAAGCGAAGATTTACCTGCATTACCAAATAGCATGCACTTCATTGATGAATTTACAGGCTACACTGTAACAGGAAAGAATGACCAAATTACAAGACTTGTAGACGATGACACAGCAACACAAGTTGTTGTACACATTACCTACAAGGATAAAGACGGAAAAGTTGTAAAAGAAGAAGATATTTCAAAGAAGATCGGCGAAAAGGTAACAGATAACGATCTTACCGCTCCAGAAGGAACACACTTTACTGGTGATCCAACAGATTATACCGTTACTGAAAAAGACAACAAAATTGAAAAATCGGTTGATTATAATGAAGTAACAGTTAAAGTTGCCTATAAGGATAAGAACGGTAAAGAAATTAAGACTGAAGAATTAAAGAAAGAGATCGGTAGTAGCATCAAAGAATCAGAACTACCATCTACTCCAGACGGAATGCACTTTGTTGACAAGTTCGATGAATACACCGTTACAGGAAAAGATGATAAGATCGAAAGAACTGTAGAAAAAAATGAGTCTAATGATGCTGTTGTTAAAATCGTTTATAAAGATAAAGATGAAAACATCGTTAAACAGGAAGATTTAAAGAAGAGCATCGGTGATAAGATTACAAACCAAGACCTAACTGCTCCAGATGGAATGCATATCGTAGGAACAGTAGAATATGACATCACAAAGAAGGAAGATTCGTTAGATGTACGTGTTGAAATGAATAAGACATCTGGACATATTTCCTTCATCGCAAACATTGCAGATGGTCCAAGATACAATGAGTTTGATGTTACATTTGGAGAAGTTCTACCAAAGTTTGCTGGCATCAAAATTAATGGATATGATTTTGTCGGCTTCTATAAAAATGCAGAAATGACAGATCCTGTTACATTTGAAGAAGTTGTAAACGATGATATGACAATCTATGTTAAATACGAAGCAAATCATGAATTGGATTTCGCAAAGAAGTACAATACAGCTAACAAGCCAAGTAGCAAGCCAGCAGACACTGGGGCGGCGATGTATGGACTCACATTCCTATGTCTATCATCCTTATTTGCTATCATTGGATACATTGTATTGGCATATAGAAGAGAAAAGATGGACTAATAACCCATCTTTTTTTGTGAAAAATAGCATAATATAATATGTAGAAAAAGGAGGTCGTTTTAATGACTCGATCAAAAAGAATTATTGCTACGGCACTAGCTGGTATGACGGTTGTTTCTACAGCTAACCCAAGTGTATTGCTTGTAAACGCTGAAACTAGAACAAATGGTAAAAGTCAGATGAGCATTACAAGTGGATCAACCAAGCTCCACTTAACAACAACAGATATACAATTATTCAAAGATGCAGGACGCACGACTCCTGTTGCTTTCACGTTGTCAAATGAAGATGAAAAGGACTATATCAATATTGCAGAAACGCATGATAGTGATGATGTGTTCTATTACCGTTTGACAAATGCAGGTTCAAAGCCGATCGAAGGGCAATTCAAGTTCGGAGATACGATTAAAGAAAATTTTGTATCCGCAACTCAAACGGGTGGAAAGATCGCTTTCAACTTCGATACTGGTAATGTTATTGCAGATACGGATATTCAATTTACAGATAGCAAAGGAAATGCATTAACAATTCCTTATGCAAATGGTTCTTTTGATTTTTCTGGTCAGGAAATGAATAAAGTTATTAAGTATAGACTTAATATTGCAGATTCTCCAGATGCAGAAGGTGAATTTGTATTGACAGACGCAAACACAACAAAGACGCTTGCTCGTTACCAAAAGGTCGATGTACCGATGGTCAAACATGATCAGGAAAAGGTTTATGGAGATGCAAGCTTTGCTAAGAATACATTGGTAGATCTACCAAGCGATTATACTGGTTCGGTTACATATACAGTTACATCTGGAAACAGTGTATCTATTAATGGAAACGATGTTGTAGTGAATGGCGTTGGTGAAACTATAATCAATGTAAAAACGGAAGATACGCCTCGTTATAAGGCTACAGAGGTATCTGTAAGGGTAAATGTTAATAAGAAGAATCTTGGAACAATTACATCACAGGATATTGAATGGGATACCGTCCAGAAGGTATATGATGATAACAATCAGTTGCAATTAAGTGGACATGTAAAGGCGGCAAAGGGAATTGTTGGATCTGATCATATTGACATTACTGCAACAGCAACTCTCGATGGAAAAGAAGTCGGAAATCATCATACAACGCTATCTGATATCAATATTACAGGTTCTGATAAGTATTCTTTTACCGAGTCTTTAACAAGCGGTCCAGACGTTACTATCACTAAGAAAGATGCTCATTTATCTATTAAGGACATTACAGTGGAATATGGCTCTAACGAATGGAAGGCTTTATCAACTGGACATTTCCCAACTAATTTGCTGGATAATCTAAATATCGATGAAGATGTTAAGGATTTCCTAAAGAAAAACGGTGTAGAAAATTATTTAGAAGCCACATTTACAGGCGGAAAGTATTATGTTGGAAATAATGCAAATGCAATTACATTATCTTTAAAACAGGCTTCCGTAGGAAATTGGAACTTGATCTTAGATGATGCAAGTGCTGATATCAATGTGACAGCAAGTACGATGAATGACCAAAAAATTCAAAGCAAGATCAAAGTAAAAGATAGTGACAATTCCAGTGTCTATAAATCTGGTAATACAACATACGTTAGACCAGGAGCTGAAGTTGAGTTTGAAGCAAGTGATAATGAAGGCTTATTTAATAGTGTCAATGTAAAACAAGAGGATGGAACATATTCAAATACATTATCAATTAAAGATGATGCAACAACTGGAGATGTTACAAACCAATTCTATCTAGGAAACACAAGTAGCCCTGCAACAAGATCAGGCGAAACGACAATTCCAAATGGGTTGTTAAAAGTTGATGCGACATTACCTACAGTTAATTTCGATAATGGGAAGTTTACAGATGTCAAAGGCAATAAGATATCAAACAATGGCGAACTAGAATTCAATAAGTTTGTAGGTAAAAATGGCTACAGACTACACGTTAATGTAAGCGATGCAGACAGTGGTGTTAAAAACGTTGAATATAAAGTTGTTTCTGCACCTTCTAAAGATAGTCAAGAAGCTGATATTGTTAGAGAAGCAAAGGCATCAGGTTGGCAGGCACTACCTTCAGATGGAAATATTGAAATAAGTAGCGAAAGAGAAGGAACATATATTGTTCTTGTTAAAGCGACCGATAATGTTGGCAACGAAGTTATTACCACATCTAACGGCATTGTAGTGGATACAACACCGCCAGTTATAAATCTCTATACAGATCGTCTCGGACGTAATAGACCATATACCATCAGAATAGAAGATGGACCAAAATATAAAAGCTCTGGCATTGATCACGTCGTTGTTACAGTTAAGGATAATGGCGTGAAACTGATATCAGAAGAGCCTAGAACAAATTCTTTCACTCTAACAAAAGATGAGCTTTATTCAAATGACGAAAAGACAGTAACAAAGGAAAATATTTCACTTGGTAAAAAATCTAATAAAGTAATCAATATCGAAGGAAATATTAGTGTTGATAGCAATAATGTTTCGATTCAGGTTGAAGCTTTTGATAGAGCTGGAAATGTGATTCAAACAGAAGAATATAAGAACGTTATCGTTGATAAACTGGATCGAGAAATGACGATCACATATCTTCAAAATGAACCAGTAAACGGAAAATTCTTCAATCAAAAGCGAGTAATGAATATTACTTATAGAGGAAGAAATTTTAAAGAAAATGATGTTGCATTGTTGTTCCAAGACTCCCCAACTGGGACTGGGGCGGTTCATCTCTTTAATCTTGAAGATATTAAAAATGGTCGAGTAAATGGAATCAAGTTGAAACAAGACAGAATCGACTCCCAAGCAGATCGAAATGAAGAAACATATACGAATGAAAGAACTAATACCTACCAATTCGAACTAGGTGAAGATGATGGGTTTATAGAATTTAATAAAGAACAATATGTATGGGATTCATCCTTCTTAACAGGTGATGGATCCATGAACCCAGATGGCGTTCAATATACAGAAGGAACTCGTGCGAAAACGGACTTTGTTATTGATACAAATAAACCGAAAGTCACAATGAAACTAACGGGTGATAATAATGAGGCAATTGAATTATCACAGGATTCAGAGAATCCATATTACACAGTTAATAGCGTGAATGCAGAAATTTCTGTAGAAGATTTTGATGGTGACTCAGAAGGATGGACAGAAAAAGCTAAAGATAGATTCGACTCTAGTAGAGTTAATATTGAAGTTTCTGTAACGAATTCATCTGGAGAAACAATCAATTATACACAACCAGTTCAAGGATCTTGGACTACGGAAAATTCGATGCATAAACTCAATATTGGTAAGTTTACTTCGAATGGTAATTATGCGATCAAAGCAACTTATCAGGATGAGGCTGGAAATAAAGTTGAACTTGGAAAATATTATTTTACAATTGATAATACGGCTCCTACTGGAACGATCAAGGTAAAGCAGGGAAATGAAGAAAAGGATTATTATCAAGCTGTAGAAGATATTGAGAAGCAAAGTGGTCTAAAGAAGTTTATCTTCAATTTATTCCACATGAATGATTTACACTTTGTATTAAATGCAGCAGATGAAATTTCTGGTGTAAAATCGATTGAATATGCAATCGTTGATGCTCCTTCTGATGCGGCACAAACATTTAATGCATCCACAGATTTTTCTAAGATGACTTGGAATCCAGTAACAGAGGATGTTGTGGTTTCCGCAGATAGAAATGCTGTTATTTACCAAAAGATCACAGATAAGGCAGGAAATATCACATATATTTCTTCTAACGGTGGATTTATTGTTGATAAGGCAAATCCTAACGAGCCTGTCGTAACAGTCAAGCAGGAACAAAAAGAAGTATACAATTCTGATATTGATGTAAATGTTTCTGTTTCTGATCCAGATAATGGTGGAATCGGTGTATTTGCAGGTATGAAGAAACTTTCTTATACAGTATCAAGTAATGGGGAAGTTACTCAATCTGGCGAATTCACAAATGAAGAAGCCAAGATCAGAAGTATTTCTGGAGATATCAAGATCGATGCCAGCAAGAATAACAGCAACAACGTTGTTCTTCATATCATTGGTGAGGATTACGCTGGAAATAAAGTTGAAAAGGATTTTGTATACAAAATCGACACAACTGCACCAAGAATCGAAATCTCTTATGATAACCAGAATGTTCAAAACGGAAAGTATTACAATGCTCCTCGTACAGCAACAATTAAGGTATATGAAAGAAACTTTGATCCATCACTTGCTAGTTTAAAGGCTGTTGGATACACTTCAATCAGTGATTGGAAAGTCGGAACAGATAGTTCGGATGAAAATGTAAATATCCTGACTGTTACATTTGCAAATGATACAGAAGCAACATTAGATTTTGCAGTTGAAGATAAGGCTGGAAATCGTTCAGAATATGGTCAAACTGATAGATTCACGATCGATCAAACAAAACCATCTATCTCGGTAGCAATGAGCGAAGGAAAATACTTTAATTCAACTCAAACTGCTACAATTACGGTTACAGAAAAGAACTTTAATGAAGCAGCTGCAACCGCATCTGTTATCGCAACACTAAATGGTCAGGGAATTGCTTCTCCAACATTAAGTGGTTGGAGCCATAATGGCGATGTACATACTGCAACATTAACATTTGATGCAGATGGAGACTATAGCTTTACATTAAACGCAATGGATCTAGCTGGAAATAGTGCCCCTACATTTAGTAAAGAACAATTTACAATTGATAAGGTTGCTCCAGTGATCACATTCTCTGGTGTAGAAGAAAATTCAGCGAATCGAGATATTGTTCAGCCTGTTGTAACAATGACAGACGTTAACTTTAATGCAGAAAATATTGTATTGACATTAAAAGGTCAAAAACATCCTGAAGTAAGAGTGAATGGTTCTGTTTTAGTCAATCAAAATGGCGTTCAAGTAACATTGCCAGATTTTGAACACATTGAAGAAAATGATGATGTATATACTCTTACAGCCACTGCAACAGATAAGGCTAATAACACTACAACGAAGTCGATTACATTCTCCGTTAATAGATACGGCTCTACATACGAACTATCAAAAGACAGTAAAGCATTTGTTGAGGATGTTTATCATAAGTCAGGACAAGATATTACACTTTATGAGATCAATCCAAACAAGTTGATCAAACAAGAGGTAACTATCCTACACGATGGCAAGTCAACAATCTTGAAGGCGAATGAATATAAATTCAATAAGACAAACGAAGAAACTTGGAATAGATATGAGTACAAGTTACCAAGCTCATTATTTGAAAAAGAAGGAACTTATGAAATCATTGTTTCTTCTGAAGATGAAGCAGGTAATAAACAGTCAAATCAGATCAAAAAGGTGAATGTTAAGTTTGTAATTGATAAGACAAACCCAAGTGCAGTTATTACTGGTATTGAAAATGGCAAACTATATTCCGATCAGGAAATGACAGTGGGAATCAAGCTCTCAGACAACATTGCACTAGGTACAGCCAAGGTTTATCTAAATGGCGAAGAGGTACAAGACTTCAATGCTAAAGAAGTGGCGAAGAACGATGGAAACATGTCCTATATCTTGCACGAATCAGATAAATGGCAGACACTAAAAGTTGTAACTGTAGATGCGGCAGGAAACCAGGGAGAATCAGAAGAAATCAAAGTGCTTGTTTCTTCAAATTGGTTCACACGTTTCATTAATAGCATCTGGTCAAAGATTGCGATTGGATTTATCGGTCTATTGCTATTCTTATTATTCCTATTATTTGGAAAACGCAAAAAGAAAGAAGAAGAGAACTAGTCTCTTCTTTTTTTTGTTTCTTATTTCTTACATAATAAAACTGTAATTTATTTGATAACATGGATAAAGCTAGTAAAGCTAAGGAGGAAAATCACATGAAGATTTTGATTACACGTCACGAGGCTCTCGTTGAGTTCTTGCAGAAGCAGGGACTCGAATTCGACATGGTAGTAAGCCATGCCGATGCTGAGACCGTGAAAGGAAAGGACGTTTATGGCGTCTTGCCTTTGCACTTGGCAGCACTCGCCAATACGATCACTTCTGTCGATATGAACTTACCTGCTGAAATGCGTGGTAAGGAATTATCACTAGAAGATGTTGAGAGATTTTTTGTGGGTT
>ERZ773061.662-NODE-662-length-13548-cov-14.441340_pt1 | contig 13548 bp, 11 predicted proteins | sample MGYA00580627_ERZ773061 | MGnify/ENA primary metagenome ERZ773061 (study PRJEB29015, sample SAMEA2738119) | human oral metagenome | biome: human oral; feature: human-associated habitat; material: saliva | place: China | collected 2223 ...
CTCGTCGATGAGCATAAGAAGGTTTCGGGCGAAGACTTCTAAGATATTCTCCCATCAGCCCTAAATCTGCCTCCATAGAACAAAGATGCGGCACCCCAGCCCCAAATCCACCCGGCGGTGGCAGAGGCGCGGGATGCCGCATCTTAGTTATACATCAGGTGACGAGCAGGTCGTTTTCGACCCGAGCAGGTCGTTTTCCTACCCGCTCGACCAAAAAACTACCTGCTCGGCAGCTCTTAGTCTTTCGCTGCCTTCTGATAGATGTCCCAGACGGGGCGGTCGAAGATCGCACCCGAGACGGACGTATTGTTATTAGTTGCGAACGAAGTTACGCTTTGAACCTTGCCCAGGCCGGTCGCATTATTGTAGTCGGCAAGCCACGGTCCACCTGAGGATCCGCCCGCGAACTCGCATCCCGAAAGAGTGGGGAAGTAGTAGGGGGTAATGCGGATTGTGTGGGTGTTCCCCCAGCAGGCGTGCATAACTGTACCAGACTCTTTGTTCCCGGGGTATGCGAAGACGGTGCTCTCAAAGATGGGGCTGCGGTCCACGTTCAAACCGTGCCCGCCTACCATATTCACGAGGAGCTGACCCTTCTCGTTGGTGTTGGTCTTGATGAAAGCAACGTCGTGCTTGTAGCTGTCGCCGGTACCGCCTGTGGGCTGGCCGTACTGAACCCAGTCGTTGGCAACACGCAGGTATTGCGCGCTGAAGGTGCCATGCGGGCGCACGCCCCGGTTGTACCCGGGAACGAACACGATGTTGCGGTGCCAAGTCTTATTCTTACCACCGTGCACACAGTGACCGGCGGTTACCACGGTACGCTTGGTGGGAGTGTTGATCGCCGCACCGGAGCATACATAGTTTTTACCGTCACTGGCGTCGGTGTAGAAAATCTTGCCGTTGGTGTGCGAGAAGTTCGTTACCTTGGATGCACCCTGAAGCTGCACACCATTGCGTGCGTCCTTCTGTTCGGGCAGAACGGGGTTTACAGACTCAGCGGTGGTTTCAGGCTCGTCAGCTTCCTGGGTGAGAGTCTGTGGGGTGTATTCATCACCGGACTCGTTGGTTTCCTCCTGAGAAACGACCTCGGGATTCTGCTCTTCAGTCTCCATCTGAGAGACGGCATTGTTGATCTCCTGCTGGGGATCCTCTACGTTATCTGCAGGAATAGCGTTTTCCATACGCTCGGTCGTCCAATAGGTAATGACTCGCGGGTCTCCCTCGGGAATAGCCCCCGGGTTCTCGCCTTCCTGACCTGCCACAACCGATGCCTGGGGATCGGCGTTAAGAACGTCGGCGCTGAGAGGTGCTACTGCGGAAGCGGAATCGTCGCTTCTCTCAGAGACGGTGTGGGTGTACGATGCGGATTCGTTAGGGGTAGAGACCGCATTCGCGGGGATAAAACTTGTCGATACAAGCAAAGATGCTGCAAGAAAAAAGGGTGCACGCTGCACGGCACCCTGAAGTGAATGGCGCACGAAGGTGTCCTTTCAGGTGGGTAGAGTGGTGATTCAAGAGTCGCTATGTAATTGAGTGAATGATATGTCAACACTTGAAATTATTATTAATGTAAATAAAGATTTTTTCAAATGTCAATATGACATGCAGAAAAAGGTGAATTATGTCATCAAAACTCACGATGTGAGAACATATGAGATCCGTCCGCAGCATCCCACATTCCCTGTGGGTATAAAAAGGATCTTTATGTGAATAAAGTTTTAGAGAACTTGCTTTATTCACATAAAGAGCCTTTTTGGTATGGGGGAGATGCTGGTAGGATGCCGGGAATACGTGGTAAAAACAGAGTTCAGGGGGTTTTCGGCAAAGTGGTGCGTATTCTTAATACCCTGTGAAAACCTCAACGGTATTACTCAATAGATTTAATCCATGTAGCCATACTGAAATAGCAACTAAAATACTATAGATTAGTGCCACAATTCCCGCTTGTTTGAGAACGGGTATAAGCGCCGGTCCCTGTTTAAACAAAACCGTTACGCAAGAATGAACAGTCGGTCCCAGAAGAATAAAAGTTACCAAAAACCAAGGATTATGCGGAACCACAAAAGCCCCTAAAAGAAGTGCTATCAGCATTTCAGCACAATAGGCGATGCGCGCTCGCCAATCCCCAAGCCGCACTGCCAGCGTGAGCTTACCGGATTCACGGTCGGTCGGGATATCACGCACATTATTTGCCATAAGCAGGGCGCAGGAAATAAGTCCGATAGCTATCGCGGACACCCACCCGGTCACCGTCAGCTCATGAGACTGCGTGTAGAGGGTACCTAAGGTGGCGACCAGTCCGAAATAGACAAACACGAAAATATCGCCCAAACCCATATAACCGTAGGGGTGCTTACCACCGGTATACCCCCAAGCGGCGAAGACTGCGGAGGCGCCAATCGCCAAGAACCACCACTGGTTTGCCAACGCCACCAGAATCAAACCGGAACACATGGCTAGGCCAAAGCACAAAAACGCGGCGTATTTGACAGATTTCGCGCTTGCCGCGCCGGAACCGACGAGGCGCATCGGGCCAACCCTGCCCTCATCGGTGCCTTTGATACCGTCGGAATAATCGTTTGCGTAATTCACCCCGACCTGTAGAAAAAACGCCACCAAAAACGCTAAAAACGCATACCAGGGCTTGAAAGCATCAATCTCGTACGCTGCAGCTGATCCGGCAATGATAGGGGCGATGGCAAGCGGTAGGGTGCGCAGGCGTGCGCCTTCAATCCACTCTGCGGGTGTTGCCACGGTGATCCCTCCGGTAGCGAGCGTGCGAAAACTGATTCTTGGCGGGGTCTTTAGCCCCTCGTATTTGTGTATTCTCTGTACAGCATACTGTATATAGCCCGCCGGTCGGGTTTCCCCGTGCTCGCGGTCGGAAAATCGGCAAGTATCCTCAGAAATTTGGGGGCACCCGCCGCACCTAGCTTGTCGGTGCAGAACTCACGCAGCATATCGCATGTAGCCCCGGAGGTATCGGGGGCACGCTGCGCCCCGGATGCGCCCCGCAGCGTGATCGCGGCAGCCACCGCCGAGCCCCAGCGCGCATCGGGAATGCCCACAACCGCAGCCTCACGCACCGCCGGATGGCTTTCAAGAACGGCGGCAACTGCCCGAGCGGAAACCTTGACCCCTCCGGTGATAATCACATCATCGGAGCGCCCCACAATGTTCAGCATCGGGGCCCCCTCGTTCTCTGGCGCATTCGGGGTAGAGGGTGTGAGCGAACCGTAATCGTCGGTGCGGTACCACCGGCATCCGTCGGCATCAACGAAGAAGTGCGATGCGGTGCGCGCGCTATCGCCCATATACCCGCTGGCAAGGTGCTCACCACCAAGCCAAATGCGCCCGATGTTAGGGGCACTCTCTGCCGAAGCGTCGCCCCGCCCGGTATCCGCAGCGTCGCCCGCCACAGAACTGTCTAATAAACCCGCGTCCTCGGGAACCACACGCAGCCGCACTCCGGGCAGCGCTACCCCCGAATAGACGCACCCACCGGCGGTTTCTGCGCTGCCATAGGTGGTGACCACGTTCAGCCCAAGCTCTCGTGCTGCCGCCAACAGGGATGCGCTCGCCGGGGCACCGCCAAGCAGGATGCCGGTGAACTGGCCGAGCGCATCGTAAATTTCTGACCCCAGTGCGGGGCTGGCTTCGGCGGCTTCTAGGAGCTTATGCACCTGCGTGGGCACGAGGGAGATGAATCGGCGGGCGCAGCTGAGCCGTTCGGTGGCGTTCAGAAAGACCTCGGGTGTAAAACTAACCCCGTCGGTAACCGATGCGGCAACTACCGGTGCCGTTCCGGCGAGCACCGACCGGGCGAGAACCTGGGCTCCCGCCACATAGTGAGCGGGCAGGGCAAGAAGCCATTGCGCAGGGTCCTCAGAAACTGCCCGCCGAGGCTTCGATGAACCGGACGAAGGGTAGTCCGCAAAAAACCTCTCGGTCGCCCGAGCGGATGCCCGCAGCGCCTGCACGCTTAACGCCGTCTGTTTGGGCGCACCTGTAGACCCGGAGGTACCCACCACGAGCGCAAGAGACTCCGGGTCTTGTGTTTGCCCGCACGGGTCTTGACCATCACGAGCACTGTTCGGCAAGTCCCCGGTGAGAGAGCGTTCGAAGGCACGCAGAATTTCCTGCGGATCGGCGGGCGCATCGGCGCTGAGCATGACCGCGTGCGGATGCAGTGCATCCTTGTGCGGGGCAGGAAGCGGCGTGAGTGAACCGGGGAATGTGCTTATCTCGGAGCCCACCTCGCCGCTATCCGCCCGGGACTTACGGGGATCGCGGGGGCCTTCCGGCACAACAGAACGGTTATTCTGCAACGCGTAAAACCCTAGAAATAGTAGGGATAGTTCGACCAGTCGGGGTCACGCTTTTGCAGGAACGCATCGCGCCCCTCCACAGCCTCGTCGGTCATATACGCCATGCGGGTTGCTTCGCCCGCGAAAACCTGCTGCCCGAGCATACCGTCATCGGGCAGGTTGAAGGCGTACTTGAGCATACGGATAGCCTGCGGAGACTGCCGGGCAATATGAGCCGCATATTCCAGACCCTTATTTTCCAACTCTGCGTGGGGCACCACATCATTAACGGCACCCATCTCGTACATGCGCTGTGCATCATACTCTTTGGCAAGGAAGAAGATTTCGCGCGCAAACTTCTGCCCAACCTGCCGAGCCAAAAGCGCCGAACCGTAGCCTGCGTCGAAAGAACCAACAGTCGCATCGGTCTGTTTAAACTTGCCGTACTCTTCGGAGGCTATGGTCAAGTCCGCGACCACGTGCAGGGAATGCCCGCCACCCGCAGCCCACCCGGAGACCAGAGCGATCACGACCTTGGGCATGGTACGAATCAGGCGCTGCACCTCCAGAATATGCAGCCGCCCAGCACGTGCAGGGTCAATAGATTCGGCGGTGTCGCCGCTGGCGTAGTGGTAGCCGTCGCGCCCGCGGATGCGCTGGTCGCCGCCCGAGCAGAACGCCCACCCGCCATCTTTGGGGGAGGGGCCGTTCCCGGTCAGAAGCACAGTGCCTACATCAGAGGTCATGCGGGCATGATCGAGCGCCCGGTAGAGTTCGTCCACAGTATGCGGGCGGAAGGCGTTACGCACCTCGGGCCGGTTAAAAGCGATGCGTACGGTCGGCAAGTCGCGCAGGATTTCACCCGTCTCGTCGCGCTGCACCTGGCGGTGGTAGGTGATATCGGTAAAATCCTCAAACCCTTCAACGATGCGCCAGTGCTGCGGGTTGAAAATATCGGAAACCTGGGGAGGGAACGTAACAGTCATGCCCCCTATTTTACGCAGTATGAACCTGCCCATGCTCCAGACCCAAGAGGATACTCCCGTCACCCTTAAGCGATAAACCGCGAAGCAGATGTAAAGCGTACACACACTTTTCCGATAAAACCCGTCGATTCCTTGAAGAAATATTGCAGGTCTGGGCGCCATATTCAAGGGTTTTGTCGTGTGTTTACCCGATATCGTGGCAAACACGACGAAACATGTCACGTTCATATTCCTTGCGCATCCACTCCTGCTATAAGATGCTGGAAGAGCCTATTTATGCCCGCCCAGCCACCAAGGACAGAAGAATATGTCAGAGTACACGTCGCGAACTTCTGCAACACCCGATGATTCCCTCATCCACCTTCATGCAATGCGGCATGAACGGTATGCGGCGGCGACCGCGCTTTTAGGGAAGAGCGGATTTGCCACGCGCGTGGGAGGGTTTAACGCTCTGGTGCGTCTTGCCGATGAATGGCTTGCGGATGAGCGCACCCCCGAAGAACAGCGCCTTGCCGAGGCACAGGTTATTATCGATACGTTTTGCGCGTGCATCTATGCCCCATTCCTGCCCGCCTCCAGGCATAAAGACTACATGCGGCTGAACCGAGAACCAAAGAAACGCTGGGATTCGCAGAAAAAGGCACGTTTCCGCGCCGAACAAGCCGAATTTCGTGCTGAGGCGCGGTTCCGCCAAACCGTTCTCGATACCATTCACCTGCGGGTTATGCCCCGCTACGAGGGACCGGGGCCGTGGAGCCGCCTCTCCTTCGATTTTTCGGGCAGCGTGTTCTTCTATCCGGTTAGCTTTGGGCGCTCGCAATGGGAGGGGCGTCTGAACCTGCGCGGGTGCACCTACTACGCTGAAGCCGATTTTTCGGGTTCCACATACACCTGGTACTTAGATTGCAGCAATTCCGCTTACTACACAGAGGCCGATTTTTCGGGTTCCACATACAACGGAGGGGTTAACGCGAGCTTCTGCAACTACCGCGGGAACGTCGATTTCAGCGATTCCGTGTACCGTGCCAACGCCAGCCTGAGCTACAACGTGTACTGGGGTGAGGCTGCCCTGAATGACAGTATTTACGAGGGGCACGCTGATCTTGCCTGCTGCACCTATGTGGGTCACGCAAGCCTGGGGAACTGCGATTACAGGCGCGGCGCAGACCTGTTTTTGAGCACCTACGCGACCTTCGCCGATCTTGACCGGTGCACCTACGGTGGGCGTGCGAACCTGAGCAAGAGTGTCTATTACGGTCGCGCATGGTTCTGGCATTCGACCTATTTACAGGAGGCCACGTTCGGGGATTCTATCTATAACGATTCCGTCGATTTCTCCGATTCGCATTTTGCCGGTCCCGTCAATCTTGAGGATTCGGCATATCTCGACACCACGAACTTTCAGAACACGATTTTCGAGGAGGACAGCCCCTCTTTCGCCCGGAGCGTGTATGTTCCCGAGAATAACGAGCACACGGGGTACAACTATGGGGTGGTGCGCGTGCTAACGCTGGATGAATTGCAGCATCTCGACCAGCTGCGAGAGCCGCGCTACGAGATTGAGCAGGAACTCTTCAACGTTGATGATGCTACGGATGCGAAAACGTACCGTATCCTGCGTAGAGCCTTGCTGGAGGCGAGCCACCCGATTCAGAAATGGTGCCAGGAGCTGATGGCGGGCACGCTCTAAAAGCCGTTTGAACTAGTCCCTAGACAGAGGCTAGAGCTGAAAATATTAAAAATTTGCCCCGACCCGTTCACTACGGGTCGGGGCAAATCTGTGAGCAGAAGTTCAGATCTTAGCCAGCCTTGGCGAGCTCTGCGGCCTTATCGAACTCTTGCTCAATTTCCTCGTTCTTCTGGTAGGTAGCCAGAGAGACCACGACGGTCACCAGGAAGGCTAGGAAGAACCCGGGGATCATCTCGTAAACATCGATCGTTTCGGTGAGGTTGAAGATCTGGCGCCAGAAGAAGGTTACGACAGCACCCACGACCATGCCCGAGACCGCGCCCGGTAGGGTGAGCTTGCGCCAGTACAGTGAGAGGATCACGATTGGGCCGAAGGCCGAACCAAAGCCTGCCCACGCGAACTCCACGAGCGAGAGAATCGAGTTGTTCTTATCGAGCGCCATGAGAGTCGCGATGACCGCCACAATCGCTACGCCCGCACGTCCAAGCCAGAGTGACTGGTTTGAGCTGAGCTTCTTCTTCACAAAGACACCGTAAAGATCTTCCACGAGAGCCGAGGAGCAGACCACGAGCTGCGAGGAGAGCGTAGACATAATAGCTGCGAGTACGGCAGCCAGGATCATACCGGCGATAAAGGGGTGGAAGAGAATCTGCGCGAGATCCAGGAAGACTGTCTCCGCACTTTCCTTATCGGTGAGAGAAACTTCGGGGTGGGTTGCAAAGTAGGCTACGCCCACGAACGCCGTGCTGATGGAGCCTACCACGGTCAGGAGCATCCAGCTCATGCCGATGCGGCGCCCGGCTTTCGCATCCTTGGGGGTGCGCAGTGCCATAAAACGCACGATAATATGCGGTTGACCGAAGTATCCCAGGCCCCAGGCGAGCGCCGAAGCGATACCGATGAACGTAGTTCCCGCGAAAAGTCCCAGGGCGTCGGGGCGAACGTTGGCGACGGCATCCGTGACGTGGTCGAGTCCGCCCATATTGGTAATAGCCACGATCGGCACGGCAATCAATGCGGCGAGCATCAGAAGACCCTGCACCATATCGGTGTAGGAAGCACCCATAAAGCCGCCGAAGAAAGTGTAGAACATGGTGATACCGGCGACGAGAAGCATACCGGTGAGGTAATCCTGGTGGAAGGAAGACTCGAAGAATTTACCGCCAGCAACCATGCCGGAGGAGACGTAGAAGGTGAAGAAGACGAGGATAATAATGCCTGCAAAAATACGCAGAATATTGTATTTATCGTGCAGTCGGTTGCTGAGGAACACGGGGACGGTAACGGCATCGCCAGCGACTTCGGTGTAGCTGCGCAGACGGGGGGCGATGAATTTCCAGTTAACCCATGCGCCGATTGTCAGACCGATAGCAATCCATGATTTGGAAAGACCGGCTAAATAGACAGCGCCGGGCAAACCCATCAGGAGCCAGCCGGACATATCTGCGGCGCCTGCCGAGAGAGCCGCGACGGTGGGGGAGAGCTGTCGTCCTCCAAGCACATAGTCGTCAAGGTCGTTGTTTTTACTGTTTGCCCACAGACCAATCACAATCATGGCGATGAAGTAAATCGCCAGTGCGATGACTTGGAACGTACCGTCGGTCATCTCTCATTCCTATCTAGTGGTTGGGATTTCGTTACGTAACTATCTGTGTAATTATGCGCAACTCTATGACTTTATGAGTGGCTTGGGATACAGTCTAACCGCTCGGAATGGATTTACCAACTCGTAATACATTGAGCGTGTTTGCATACTACTGAATATATATTCACATCATACGAGGTATGCCGTGGTAAAGCGTGGTTTTATGTGGGAAATTTTGGCGAAACGACCCCGAAAATTCGCGGCTCTTGAGGTTGCTTCGACCACAACGTGAACGGGTGGCGTGTGGTGATGCTTTTGCTTCTTATAAATCTAAAGGATTTGTAATGATCCACGGCTTGGAACTCATGGCTTTAGGATCGAAATATTCCAGAAAATCCTGCGCCGATTTCGGGAACTGTGGGGCATCAGGAATGGGAATGGAGGTGCGAATCCACTCCAAAATATCGGACTCTGCAAACCCTGCATCCCGAAGCTGTCTCAGCGTTACCGCGCCGTCGCGTTTCGCTAGACGCTTACCTTCCGTGTTGAGGGCTAAGGGGACGTGGGCATAGTGGGGCGGTTCATACCCCAGGAGTGCTGCCAAGTATGCCTGGCGCGGAGCGGAAGATAATAAATCGTCTCCGCGCACCACCTGGGTTACACCCTGATAATGGTCATCGACCACGACGGCTAGGTTGTAGGCGTAGGTGCCGTCGTTGCGGCGAACCACCACGTCATCGACGGCGCCCGTGTACTCACCGGCAAACATATCCTGTACCGTAAATTCGCTGATTTCGGCGCGCAAACGCAGGGCGGGAGGGCGTATCTCACGGCGAGATTTACGCTCGGTATCACTCAGATTGCGACATGTCTCTGGATAGGAGCCGGGGATGCCGTGCGGTGCTGAGGTTGCCTCCAAAATCTCGCGGCGCGTGCAATAGCATTCGTAGAGCAGCCCCGCATCCTGGAGCTTCTGCACGGCGGCATCGTAGGCGGCAAGTCGTGTGCTCTGGCGTAAAACATGGTCGTGGCGCTGCGGGTCTTCGCCGGGCGTTGCATCCCAATCGAGCCCCAAAGATTTTAAGTCGGCGAGCTGCTGTTCGGCGGCGCCGGGGCGCACGCGATCGAGATCTTCGATGCGCATTACAAAGCGTAGCCCCTCTTGTCGCGCGAGAAGCCATGCGAGAATTGCGGTGCGCAGATTGCCCAGATGTAGGTCTCCAGAGGGGGACGGTGCGTACCTGCCTGCGCCTACTGAAGCAGGATCGTGCATTGTGAAAGAATCCTGGGTGGTGGTGCTGCGTAAGCTCATGGTTTTAATCCTAGCGGTACCTCTAAAAGTGCCTCACGCCATAGGATGCGGCAAAAAATAACAAAATAATAACAACCTCACGGGGAACTTCGTGATAAACATTCGCAAGTGTGTTATTAAACCTTTATAAAAATATTCCGTATCTGACGCTAAAGTCGAGTACCGTTAGAAGTATGGCAACCACGATTGAACTAGCGGACGGTGTTTATCGTATTGCAACCGATAACTACTGTCTAAATACCGGACTCATCCTCGGTCTTGAGAAAGCACTCGTGATCGATACCGGTGCAGGACCTCGACAGGCAACCGAAATTTATGATGAGGTTCGTCGTATTACCCGTATGCCCCTCGTCGTCGTCAATACGCACGCACACCCCGAGCGTTATTTCGGAAACGACGTTTTTGCGGCTATGGGCACCGAAGAGTTTTGGTCGCACCCGCGGGCGGCGCGCGCTATCAAGAAATATGGAGATAGGCAGCGCCTGTATGTGGAGACCCTAGAACCTGAGATGGCACACCACCAGGGAGCGGCAACCGATATCGTGGTGCCTAATCATCTGGTTGCTCAAAGCGGGGAAGGCATTACCTTTACCCCGGTTGATCTGGGGGAACGCTCGGCAACCCTCATCTACTTGGGTCCCGGCCATACCGAGGGCGATATCTTGGTGGGCATCGACGACGTGCTCTTTACGGGCGGTCTGCTGGAGCAGGGGACCGATCCGTCCTTTGAAGACTCTTTCCCCGATCGTTGGGTAGAGACCCTAGGCGCGCTTCTTGAGCTTGATCGTTACCGCGTCTACGTGCCTGGCTGCGGCGACCCCGTAGAGCGTGACTTTGTGGAACGTTTTCAGGAGACCATGAAGAAGGCTATTTACGCTATTCGCCATTCGACTATTGACCCGAATGATGCGAGTACCACCGCCGCCATGTACCACCTGCCGTATGCACCCGGACCTACCCGGTTCTTGCTAGATCGTATGGCACAGCTTGACGGTACCGAAGTGCCTACCGATAGCTCTGAAACCACCGGGTACACCGGTCCTATCACGATTGGCAGCCTGCACTAGCATAAGCGCAGACATATGACGACTGGGTATGACATATATCGTCATATTCATAAGAATTTCTGAAAACCTCTGCATAGGGTACGTACCATTTCGAGGTTATGGTGCGTCCCTGTGCGGAGGTTTTATTCTGCGAATCTTAGAAGGAGTAAGGCGCAACCTAAGCCTGGGCACCGAAAATATCGTTCGGCCGGTGAATGCGCACCCGAATACCCGACTCCTCACCGAAGCCCGCCGCCATGCGTTCCAGATCCGTATTTGGCGCCGCCTGAACCGTGAAGAACCGCTCGATGGCGCGGGCAAATTGGGGATTCTGCGCAAGAGTGCCATGTTCCAGCGCGGTGAAAATGCCGCCTCCAGCGTCGTCATAGACGACGACGTCAAGATCGGGCAGAAGCTCCGTCATGGGCAGGTTCAGCGCAGAAATGTCGTATTGAAAGGTCAAATCGCCGCATATGAGGGTGACCGGAATCGGTGCGCCCGCTACATGGGCGGAATCATCGGCAGCCGTGCGTGTGTTGCCGGTGGGGTAGTAGCCCGCTAAAGAAACACCGACAGCCGTCGCGATAAGCCCGTCGATGCCGGAAAGCCCGCGGTTTGCGAGAACCCGTGCGGGCGCATCGGCACCAAGAGCGGGGGCGATAATATCTAGATCGCGCACAATACTCGACGAGCCGACGACGAGGGTACGGCGCTGCTGTGCGCATGTATTCCAGGTTTGGAGTGCAAGCGCCTGAGCGGGAATTCTAGCAGGCTGAGAAATATGTGCACCGTCTTGGTGACATTCCTCGGATGGAATAGAGGCCTGCGGCTGCATTATTTCAGAATCGGCACAACAGTAGGCTTCGATCGACGTGAGCGATGCCTCCTGAGCCCGCTGACCGGCAGTGACCCAAGCATCAAGCCAGGCGTCATCGGCCCGCATGCCCGATCCCATAAGCGCAAAGGCTTCAAGTTCGGCGGGCGAATCAATCTCGCGAACGGCACGGGTGCCGGGTTCGTACCAGCTGGCACGCCGAGGCGCATAGTAAGCATGCTGCACATCGGTACGCGCTAAAAGCTCAGAAATAGGGCGCGAAAGCGTGGGATGCCCGCATAAAATAGTTCGCTCGATACTCTGCCCCAGCTCGGAAGCCGCATGTTCCCCGAGCACCGTCGTGTACTGGGGAATCGAGGTAGCGCCGTGCCGCGCCTGCGAAGAAGGCTCTGCCAGCAGCGGCAGATTCAACGCGCGGGCAAACTCGGCAGCGAACGGCTCGGCACCGTCTCCCGCGATCACCACCGTTTTCGGGCAGTCTGGTGCGCCTTCGGGTTTAAGTGGCGAGGCCTGAGCCGCCTGTTCATGCTGCATCAGCCAAAACTTCTCGACAGGGCTCAGCCGCGCAGGCTCAAGCTCAACGGGGTACGATGCGGCCCCCGGGGCAATATGCTTGGCAAGCGATGCGGCCCAGGTGGGAAGAATCTCGGCTGTCCGAGCCGAAGGTGTGAGCGGGGTATCGAAACACACGTTAATATGCGCCGGCCCCACGGGCTCATCGCTTGCGCGCGACCAATCCTGCGCATCGCTGCCGGTCAGCGCCGCTAAACATGCCATAAAATCGGCGGTCTGCTGCCCAGGATTATGTTCGGGGTACGAGGTCAAATCAGCACTTGCGCGCACAAAGGGAGAGAAAAAATCGGTTTGAACCGTCGTCTGATTAGCACCGGTTCCACGCAGCCTTACGGGACGGTCCGCGCTCATGATCGCCAGCGGAACCCCGGCATGGTAAGCCTCCATCACGGCGGGCAGATACTCACCCAGAGCCGTTCCCGAGGTACACACTAACCCCACGGGCAGCTGCGAAGCTTTCGCGATACCCAGCGCCGTAAACGCTGCCACGCGTTCATCAACGCGCACGTGGGCAACCAACGCACCTGCCTCTTCGGCCGCCGCAACCGCATACGCCAAGGGGGCGCTTCGAGAACCTGGAGAAACCACCACATGCCGCATGCCCGCGCGAATCAGGGAATCGAGCACGGCGACGGCGGAGAGCATGGAGTCTGGAGCGGGGGGAGTTTGAACGGTGTCGGCACAGTCGGGGTTTTCAGTCACCCGTCTATTCTAGACCGGTGTTTGGGCGTGTGAAGAATATGGGTTCCCTAAACGGGCAGTTAGCCCCCAGAACACTGACCAGAACGTTCAGAACATACCTGGCTAAAGACTCGTAGACAAGGCTTCCTGAAGCACCAGGTAGCACCGTCGGATGCGCTCCACCCAGGCATCCCGCACTTCGCCCTCTGCTTCAACGCACCTCAGTGCCGATTCCGTAGGCGTAACCCGTCGCACTTCGAGCTCGCCGTCGCGAGCAAGCAGCGAATTTTCAGTCACATCGGCGCTCATCAGCGAGACCGTACTCAGCCCGCACGCATAGGGAAGATTCGGCAGAGCCGCCGCCAGAGACACACCGGTTGCGATACCTACGGAAGATTCCAGCGCCGAAGACACCACCGCGGGTAAACCCGCCTGTTCAACGATCTTTAGTGCGCGCCGAGCCCCGCCTAAAGGCGCCGCCTTGACGATAAGCACATCGGCGGCGTGCGCCTGTGCCACCTTGAGAGGGT
>ERZ773061.664-NODE-664-length-13496-cov-2.854773_pt1 | contig 13496 bp, 7 predicted proteins | sample MGYA00580627_ERZ773061 | MGnify/ENA primary metagenome ERZ773061 (study PRJEB29015, sample SAMEA2738119) | human oral metagenome | biome: human oral; feature: human-associated habitat; material: saliva | place: China | collected 2223 ...
GTGGCGGCAGGAAAACCTACGACGGCTGTCCTGACATCCATGAATGCGCCATTAGGCATGAGCATCGGCAACAGCTTGGAAATTGATGAAGCCGTCGACGTTCTTTCAGGCAGAGGCGGTAAAAGGCTGAAAGAAGTGGTTCTTACTGTCGGTGCCTATATGCTGAAGTCGGCGGGACTCGTTGCTACAGCCGAAGAAGGTCGGACGGTTTTACAAGAACACATCAACGACGGGTCGGGCCTTAAAAAATTTAAGGAGTTTTTAGAAGCACAAGGGGGAGATACGTCCTTTATAGGCGTGCGGCCTCTGACAAAAAGAGTAAATGCAAGAGACATACGAGCTGAAAAGAACGGCTTTATCGTGCATGTAGACGGCAGAGCCTTGGGTGAGATCGCCATGGAAACGGGTGCCGGTAGGGCTCACAAGGATGATGTTATCAACTTGTATACAGGCCTCGCTTTGCATAAAGAAGTATATGACAAGGTGGAAGAAGGCGACCTCTTATGCACCCTGTACGGGGGTGAGGGGGCGGATACGGCTACATATGAAGAACGGATTCGAGCCGCTTTTCAGATAGAAGCGGCAGAGCCTAAAGAAAAAGAAGCGGTTGTTGCCGCAGTAATAGACGGGTAAACGGGAGTAGTTATGGCGGAAAAATTTAAAGTTCCTGTAGAAAAGGGAAAAACATATACCATCGATATTTTGCGGCTCGGGTCAAACGGTGAGGGCGTGGGACGAGTGGAAAACTTTACGGTTTTTATAGATGGAGCCTTGCCGGGAGAAACGGTAACGGCACGGATTACCTTTGTAAAGAAACAATACGCGACGGGGCGTTTGGAGAAGGTACAAAAGCCGTCGGAACACAGGGTAAAACCGCCCTGCAGTGTTTATGCGGACTGTGGCGGCTGTCAGTTACAGCATCTGTCGTACGAAGGGCAGTTGGCGGAAAAACGGCAACAAGTTCAGGATGCGGTTGAAAGAATCGGTAAGCTGAAGGATATTCCTATCTTGCCGACACTGGGAGCCGATGACCCGTGGGCCTATCGCAATAAGATGCAGCTACCTGCGGGGGGCGATAAAAAAAGCCTTCACATCGGCTGTTTTGCCGAAAAATCGCATCGCATTATCGACATTGATGCCTGTCCCATTCAAAAAGGGGGCAATAACGAAATTATTCCCGTCGTTCGGCAGTGGATGAAGGAATATAAAATTCCAGCCTATGACGAAGACAAAGGGACGGGAATTGTCCGTCATATTATGGGGAGAACCGGCGTTCATTCGGGTGAGATCATGGTTTGTATTGTCACGGCCGCACCCATGGTGCCGCATATGAAAGAACTTGTAAAAATGCTACGCAAAGACGTGCCGGGGCTGACGAGCGTCATTCAGAACATTAATTCTCGCCATACGAATGTCATCTTGGGAAATAAGACGAAGGTCATTTACGGAAGTCCGACTATTTCCGACTCCATCGGCGATTTGAGTTTCAGAATATCGGCTCAATCCTTCTTTCAGATAAACAGCGAACAGGCCCAAAAACTCTACGATACGGCTCTGTCCTATGCGGACCTTAAAGGTAACGAAACGGTAGTGGACGTATATTGCGGTACGGGAACCATTACCCTCTTTTTAGCTAAAAGAGCCAAGTTTGCCTACGGTATTGAAATCGTCGAACCGGCCATTCGAGATGCCGTAAAAAACGCAAAGGACAACGGCGTGAAGAACGCTCATTTTATGTGCGGCGATGCGGCATACAAACTTCCCGAACTTTTGAGAAGCGGGGTTAAACCCGATGTCATTGTCATCGATCCCCCCCGAGCGGGTTGTGAGGAAAAAGTTCTGAATGCCATTGCAAGCGTCAAACCGAAACGCGTCGTCTACGTGTCATGTAACCCGGCGACCTTGGCAAGAGACCTGGCATACATGAAAACGAGAGGCTACGAAACTAAAAAAGTCCAACCCGTCGACATGTTCCCCCAAACTCATCATGTCGAGACGGTAGTATTGATGTCAAGGGTTAAAGGGTGATAGGCTCGGAAGCCCTTGAAATAAGGCGTTTTTCGGGTTTCCACTGCTTTGAGCAGGTGGAAGCGGCAAACGCTCCGTGAGAACTTATCCACGGCGGCTTGGAGAAAAAAGTGTGAGGGTTGAGTTGCCGATTTAGATGTCAGAGGGTTGAGTTAGTGAGTTAGATGTCGGGGTAGTTGAGTGGGCGAGATAGATGTCGGCATGAAAGGAGCCTTCCACACTGCCGACATGCCATCGGCGGCGGGAAACTAAAGAATAACACTATAGAGGAATTACAAATGATTATTGCAGTTGCTTATGACAATGGACAGGTTTGGCAGCATTTCGGAAGAACAGAATTCTTCAAGATTTATGATGTTATCGACGGAAAAATCACGGACAGTCGTGTAATGTCGGCAGGTGATGTAAGTCACCATGCCCTTGCCGACTTTCTTGCTGAAAATAAAGTCAATACCGTTATATGCGGTGGAGTCGGTTCTCCGATGGTGTACAGGCTTGCAATTTTCGGTATCAAGGATTATCCGGGAATTACGGGAGATGCTGATGAAGCAGTCCTTAAACTTCTTAACGGCACGTTATCCGTCAATGCGGGTGCTGTTCACAGCGGCTGCCATCATCACGAATAAAAAGGAGATAAAGCAAAATGAACAAAATTCACATTAAAAAAGGAAGCGTGCAGGAAACTTTAATTATCCCACTATATGAAAATCATAGAAACGCCTCCATTCACGCGATTGTTTGCAGACTATATTCTATTATAACATCTTCGAGATAAAAATTCAAGCGAAAAACAGAAAAAATCGAGTTTTCGCAGGAAAATATCTTGATTTTGCTCGTTTGAAGTGTTATGATAGATAAAATAAGCCAGTGTGTGGTTTAGAAAGAGACTGAAAGCGAGGTAATGTCATGGCTATAAGCTACAAAAAACTATGGAAGCTTCTAATAGATAAAGATATGAAAAAGAAGGATCTCCAAAAGCTCGCCGGTATCAGCTCAGCCTCGGTAACAAAGCTGGGCAAAAATGAAAATGTCAATACAGAGATTATAGAGAAAATCTGCATAGCGCTCCAATGCGATGTGAGCGACATAATGGAGATGACGGAGGACGATTAATGGGCAAGGTGCTAAATCAGGCTTCCTTCCAAACCGCCCAGCACAGTGGTCTCCTGAAGCCAATCATCTACTGCGGAGGTTTTGCCGATGCAGGAAATGAGGCAAAGCCAATCAACATTGAACTGGCAAAAGAGCTGGAGACGTTGCGACCGAAACGGAGGACGATGCAGCTGGAAGCCTGCTTCAATCGCGTACTGGACAGTTTGCCGGATAATGCAGTGATAAAGGACTTTGATGTCATGTTCAATCCGGCCTACAAGGTAGATGTGCTGAAAATTCTGGTGACATCGTGCAAACGAAAGCCATTCAGTGTGATCTGGCCGGGAAGGTATGAGGAAGGAAAACTGTTCTATGCAGAGGAAGGCTACTCGGACTACAAGGTGTTCGATATCAATAATTACGACGTAACCTGCGTCATATAGGAGAAAGTCCACATGAAATATTCTCAACTAATCAGCTTTAATCCGATAGAGGACGTCATCCAGCTTGTGACGGCTGAAAACAAAGACAAAGCGCGTGAATACGTAAAGACCTATGTCATGTCTGATTCAATGGCTGATGCGCTGCAGGCACCGATGATTGATCAGCTGCAGATGGATGAGGTCGTCGATAATAAAGGTGTGCTTGTTGTCGGTAACTATGGTACCGGTAAATCGCACCTTATGTCTGTGATCTCTGCTGTGGCCACAGATACTGAAAATGTTCAGTATCTCCAGAACGAGAAGTTCAAGCAGCAGGTACAGCCGATTGCCGGAAAGTTTGAAGTGCTCCGTATTGAAATCGGCGGTGTCGTGATGCCTCTCTATGATGTCATCATGGGCTATGTTCAGGACGATTTTGACCGTCGCGGCATTAGCTTTGAGGCACCCGAATACAGCAGCGTAAAGAGCCTCAAGACGGTAATCCAGAATATGATGATGGCCTTCTCCGAAAAGTATCCGGACAAGGGCTATCTGATCGTAGTCGATGAGTTCCTTTCTTACCTGTCCTCCCGTAACGAGCGCGAGATTGTACTTGACCTTGAGTTCTTCCGCGCTCTTGGAGAAATGTGCTCCAAATCAAAGCTGCGCGTGATCTTCGGTATGCAGGAGAAGATTTTCGATAATCCTCGCTTCAGTTTCGTGGCAGATACATTGAAGCACGTCAGCGACCGCTTCACCCAGCTGATCATTACAAAGGAAGCCACCTCCTACGTTGTTTCCGAGCGTATCTTGAAAAAGACACCGGAGCAGAAAGCACTGATCCGCAAACATCTGGAAAAGTTCTGCGGCCTCTATACCGGCATGTCATCCCGCTTAGAGGAGTTCGTGGATCTGTTCCCGATCCATCCTTTCTATATTGATGTGTTCAACAAGATTTACCTGATTGAAAATCGGCACATCCTGAAGAATATCTCCGTGACTATCAAAGGAATTTTCAATACCGATGTTCCGGAGAACGAGCCGGGTATCATCTCCTTTGATGACTATTGGCCTGCGATCAAGTCTAACGGCCTCCTGAAAAGCGATGTGACTATCAGCCGGGTTGTAAATGCCAGCCAGCAGCTGGAGGACATCATCAACCGCGCTTTCCCGAAGGCTATTTATAAGCCGCTGGCCATCAAGATTATCTATGCGCTTAGCGTGCATCGCCTTACGACGAACGGTCTCGATGTACAGTTTGGCCTGACGGCAGAGAACCTGAAGGACGATCTCTGCCTCTATCTTCCGATGCCGGAGGAGGATGCGGATTTCCTTCTTGCGCTAATCAAGACCACATTGAAAGATATCATGACGACGGTCTCCGGCCAGTTCATCATCTACAATGACGGCAATAACCAGTATTACATCGATGTGGATAAGATTGTCGACTACGATGAGAAGATCAAGCAGAAGGCTTCCATCATGGCAGACGGTGAGCTGAACCGCTATTTCTACGACGTGGTATATCGCTGCCTCGAATGGGACGCCAAGCAGTATGTTACGAATTTCAATATTTACGAATATGACCTGAACTGGGATTCCCACAATATCTTCCGGGAAGGTTATCTCTTCATGGGTCTGCCGGGAGAGCGAAGCACAGCACAGCCGGAGCGCGATTTCTATATCCATCTCATGCCTCCGTATGATGCTGCCGGAACCACGGTTCAGAACTTGCCGGATGAAGTATATCTTTATTTCAAGTCAACAGATGAGTTCCGGGAGCTTATGGGACTGTACGCCTCGGCAAACAGTCTCGCGCAGATCAGCGAGGGTAAAGATAAGGATGCCTATCTGAATAAGGCAAACATGCTCCGCAAGCGTCTGATCAAGTACCTGAGCGAGAACAAGAACACCTGCTTTGATGTGGTTTACAAGAAGCAGAAGCGCCAGATGATCGAGGTGTTGAAAGGAAGGTATAAGACCGACCTGACCTTTAAGGACACAATTGATCTCGCAGCCTCCTTGAGTTTTGACGATTACTTTAATACCAAATATCCGGAATTCCCGGTGATGAAGACGAAGATCACGCGCCGGAATATGGCGGACTGCGCTCGCGCTGCCTTTGACCATTTCGCTGGTAGGAAGACGCAGCAGTCTACAGCCATGCTGCAGAGCTTTGGTATTCTGGATGGCGAGAAGATCCGTCCGGAAGGATCGAAGTATGCTTCCTATTACATTGACCTTGTGAAAAAGCTGCCGCCACAGGGTGTTCTGAACTACTCTGATATGTTCGAGCAGCGTTTTATGGAAATGTATGTGGACAAGCATTTCCAGATCGAATTCATCTTCACACCGATTATTTTCCTGTCTCTGGTTTATGGCGGATATGCCGTCATCACATTGAAGGACGGGAAAACCATCACGGCCTCGAATCTCGACCAGATTCCGAAGATTGGCGTGATGGATTTGTACGAGTTCAAGTACCTGTCCAGACCGGCGCAGATTTCTATGGCAGAGCTGAAGCGCCTGTTTGATGTGATCGGCCTGAATCCGGCGCTGCTGGATAATCCGAATGACCGCGAGACCGGAGTAGCACAGCTCCTTTCCAAGGCGCAGGAACTGAGCAATTCCGCAGTCATGGCAGCAAACAAGCTGAATAATGGCTTTGACCTCTGGGGAGAGCTGCTGGTCAGCACAACGGACATGAACCGCCTGCGCGATGCCTGCAATGCCGTCAGGAATGAGTTTAGCAACTATTCTGCAAAGTTCAACACTCCCGCGAAGCTGAATAATTTCAGCCTGTCGATGGACGAGGTGGACAAGCTGCAGGAGCAGATCAAGCTGGCGATGCTGATTCCTCAATACATGGATTTCAAGTCCGGCTGCGGCGATGTGGTGTCTTACATCCAGAATATTGAGTATATCGATCTGGGAGAGGCATTCAAGTCCGAGGTGGAACAGGCAAAGGGCTCGTTCCGCACTATTCGTGACAGTATTATGGACGGTGAGTCCGGAGAGGCTGCAGCACAGAAAGTTGATGCGGCTCTGGGTAAGGTTAAGGCAAAGTACATCGATATTTACTTCGATGCGCACAAGAAAAAAAGACTTGATATCACCGATGCACAGCGCAGAGGCAAGATTCAGGAGGGCAAGGCGCTGGCCAACCTCCGGAAGCTCCGCTCCATCGAGATTCTCTCCGCCGCCAAGCTCACCGACATTGAGACGGATATGTCCGGGCTGGTCGTCTGCTATGAGCTTACGCCGGAGGAATTGAAGACTACCCACATCTGCCCGCATTGCCGTCTCCATCTGGACGACAAGGCAAAGAATGTATTTGGGCAGCTGGATAATATCGAGATCAGGATCGACAGCCTGCTGGATGAATGGACGCAGACGCTTCTGAATACGATCTCCGATCCGATTGTGTCCAGCCAGAAGACCTTCCTTCCGGAGGAACAGCAAAAGGCTATCGACACCTTCATCGAGACCGGAGCGCTGCCGAAGCGCGTGGATGACTTTTTCGTGAAAGCCATCAATGCACTGCTGAAGGGCTTCGAGCCGGTGGTGATCGACACGGACGAGCTTGTGGCAAAGCTGGAGCAGCTGCCGCCGATGGACGAGGCGAGCTTCAAAAACAAGATCGCAGAGCTGGTCGGCTCCTATACCAATGGCAAGGACGCCAGTAAACTCCGCATCGTGGTGAAGAGAAAGGAAAGCGAGGAGTAAACCTATGGAACATAGAAAACTTACCAAAGCCGATATTGATAAGGTACGCGGTATAGAAGGCTTCCCGATTGGATCTGATGAGGATATCATCGCGCTTTCGGATGCGCCTTATTACACAGCTTGCCCGAATCCTTTTGTTGAGGACTTCATCAAAGAAAACGGAAGAACCTATGATGAGAAAATTGATAAATATCATAGAGAACCGTTTGCCTTAGATGTGAGTGAGGGTAAGACGGATGCTATTTACACAGCTCATACTTATCACACAAAGGTTCCTTATAGAGCCATTATGCGGTATATTCTTCACTACACAAATCCGGGAGATATTGTGTTTGACGGATTTGCAGGTAGTGGAATGACAGGCATTGCAGCTCAGATGTGTGCAGATAAATCTGCTGTCATCGGTTTTGGTAAAGATGCAAAAGCCGGGAGACGAGAGGCAATACTTAGCGATTTGTCGCCAGCAGCCCAGCATATTACCTACGGCTATAATCGTCGGTGCGATGGTCTCAGCTTTGTAAAGCAGGCGGAGGAAATAATAGATCAGTGCGAAAAAGAGTGTGGATGGGTTTACAAGACCAAGCATACTTCAGGTGAACCTTCCTTCCTTGATTCTGCTGATATGTGGGGCAGAATCAACTATGTTGTTTGGTCAGATGTCTTTGTCTGCCCGCATCGTGGAGAAGAACTTGTTTTTTATGATGTGGCTCTTGATGAAAAAGTCAACAAGGTAAGAGATACCTTTCTTTGTCCAAAGTGTGCTGCACAGCTAAAAAAACAAGGTTGCACAAGAGCACAAGAGAAATCAATATCAGACATTGACGGTTCAGTTGTTTCGCACGCGAAGCAAGTTCCTGTTCTGATTAACTATATTTACGGCGGCAAAAAATACACAAAAAGACCTGACAAATACGACCTTGAACTTATTGAGAAGATTAATGCGATGAAAATACCGTACTGGTATCCTACAGATGAATTATCAGACGGTATGAATACGCAACAGCCTATTTCATCGCATAATTTCATCCGTGTTAATGATTTCTATACAAAGCGAAATCTGTATGTATTAGCTTGCCTGAACCATTTGATTGGAAGCAGCCCTGTTAGGATTGCTTTTCAGTCGATGAATTCCACGTTATCATCCAAATTGGTTAGATATAACATGGGAAACAGAGGAAACGGCCATCTGAATGGGACTTTGTATGTTGCCTCATTAGTCGCAGAGTCGGATGTTCTAAAGGTCTTTCGCGGGAAAGTGAGTGACTTCTCAAAGGTATATGGCTTAACGTCTGGTTTTGAAGGGGCAGTGTGCAATACAGCTTCTTCTACGGATCTGCATAATATTCCGAATAACTGTGTGGACTACATCTTCACAGATCCACCGTTTGGTGCGAACCTCAACTACTCGGAATTGAGCTTTATCTGGGAAGCGTGGCTTAAGGTAAAAACAGACAACAGACAAGAAGCAATAATGAACGAGGTGCAACACAAAGGCCTCGTGGAATATCAGCAATTAATGACGAATTGCTTTTCAGAATTCTTTAGGATTTTGAAACCAGATCGCTGGATGACGGTTGAGTTTCATAATTCAAAGAACTCAGTCTGGAATGCCATCCAAGAGTCGCTGCTTCGTGCAGGGTTTATTATAGCGGATGTCAGAACTCTTGATAAGCAGCAAGGAAGTTTTAAGCAGGTCACCACATCGAGCGCGGTGAAGCAGGATTTGGTCATTTCAGCTTACAAGCCCAAAGAGAGCTTTATGCGTGAATTCTTGCAGAAGGCTGGAAGCGAGGATGCTGCATGGGATTTTGTGAGGACACACCTCGGTAATTTGCCCGTTGCCGTAAAACGCGGCGGTGAAATAGAAGTGATTTCCGAGAGACAGTCTTTCTTGCTTTGGGATCGCATGGTTGCATACCACATTATGCAGGGAATTCCGATTCCGCTCGATGTGACGGATTTCTACGCTGGGCTGGATAATAGGTTTTTGAAGAGAGACGGAATGTATTTCTTGCCTGATCAAGTTAATGAATACGATCTTGTTCGTTCGACTTGTGACGTTGAGAATATACAATTTTCATTATTCGTCTCTGATGAAAAGTCTGCAATCGGTTGGCTATATCAACAGCTTGATGAAAACAGTGGAGATGGTCGCATGACCTATGCGGAGCTTCAGCCGAAATTTATGAAAGAACTTCAGGCAGTACATAAGCGCGAAAAGATGCCTGAGCTGATGGAAATCCTCGAAGAGAACTTCCTGAAGGATGACGACGGCAAGTGGTATATTCCAGACCTTACCAAGAGCGGTGACCTTGCTAAGCTGCGTGAGAAGAATCTGCTGAAGGAATTCCAGTCCTATCTGGAGTCCAAGGGTAAGCTGAAGGTGTTCCGCTCGGAGGCTATCCGCGCCGGATTCTCGAAGCTTTGGAAGGACAAGGATTATGCTGCCATCGTGGCGGTAGCTGAGCGTCTGCCGGAGCAGACCATTCAGGAAGACCCGAATCTGCTTATGTACTACGACATCAGCCTGAGTCGTATTTGATAAAGGAGTTTTGTCAATGAGCAATGTGAAAATTTTCTTTTCCGATTTCTTCAATGTCGATGAAGATATTATTGATGAGTATGGAGCGGTTAATATTTCTCTGATTAATGATCTGCCATTGTTTATTGACCCATTTCTTCTTTATAACAGCGAAGATGAAGAATTGAGAAGAGTTCATGATGAGATGATAAGCTATCTGCAATTCCTCCAGATGAAAGCAGAGCAGAATGCAAAACCGGATACAGGAATGCTGAAAGCCTGGTATCTATTTTCTGAAGTAAAACAGACATGGTTGGGGTTTAGCCTTGACGGAAATGCTGGAAGAGGTCTTGGTAAAGATTTTGCGACAGGACTTCATCAAGGACTGAACTCTATCTTTAAGTCTTTTGGGAAAGAAACCATTACGCAGTCTACACACATGGAGAAGCTGTGTCTGATTAGCCCAAAGGTTGGAAGAGATAAGATTAGCGACTTCACAACTAATTTTGCAAAGAAATATTTGCTGGAGTATACGTCAAAATTTGCAAAAAAGTATCTCCAAACGGATCAGTGCCGCGAAGTTACGATTCCAAAAGTAAGTTTTGATTATATAGCCGGTAGATGGATGCCGAGGAAATATTATCTTCCATGGCAGGTAAATGACTATGTGTTGTTAACGCCCAAGTGCATCCTTACAAGAGACGATACCTTTATCAACCACAGTGATATGCTTCGAAAAATTGAACAAATTGCACCTTCTGTGGCTGATGAAACTTTGCGGTTTGAATTAAATCAATATTTCACAGGGCTGTTCCGGGAAGATAAGAAGGTTTCGCAGAGGGAGCGTAATCGCGCTTCAGATATCTTAATCAGAACACATCCGGAACTTATCGACTATTATTTACGCTATAAAGAGGAACATGAGGCCGATGCTACATCGGTGAGCAGGGAACAAGTGTCTGAAGTTAAGATACTCTTCCAGAACCAGCTCAGCGAACTGGTTGGAATGCTGAAAGAGAGGACATCTTTCTATGAGATTGTTCCAGATGCATATCAAGAGGCTCTGGAACGCGTGAAGTTTCTAAAACACGTTATTGAAGACCAAGATGGATACAGGCTTTTCTATGTTAAAGGGAAACCGTTAAAACGTGAGAGTGATTTGCAGGTTATTTACCGGCTTGTCTGGTTTGGTTCTCTGTTAGATGTAAATCGAGAAGTGAATAATGGTCGTGGCCCCGTAGATTACAAAGTGTCCTACGGGAAGAAAAATTCTACATTGGTAGAGTTCAAACTTGCTTCAAACAGTAAGCTAAGACAAAACCTTGAAAAGCAAGTGGAAATCTACAAAACTGCATCGGAGACAGATCGGGCAATTACAGTCATTATGTTTTTCACTGATGCGGAAAATGAGAAACTTACGAAGGTGATGAATGAACTTGGCATTGCTGCTTGCCCGGATATTGTCCTGATAGATGCAAGGGATAATAAGCCATCTGCATCGAATGTAAGGAGCAATGTTAGAGACAGAGAGAGTTGAAGGGAGATGTTTGCATGCCAAGTCGGTTCAAGATCTCAATGAAGTTGGAAAATATCGGACCTCATTACGGAGAAAATGAATTATCTTTTTCTGAGGAAGTAGATTCTAATAAGTCTATTATCTATGCTATCAATGGCACAGGTAAATCATTTATCAGCAGGGCTTTTCGTTTATGCTCGCATTTCAAAGCAGGTATGATTGCAGACGAAATATTGACTATAGGAAAGCAAACCGGAAATTTATCATTTGAGATTCAGACAAATAATATAGAAAAGAAACTCAAAGTAAGTATTCGACGTGGATATGTTCCGGACATAACCAATTCTATGGGACTGCTCTTTCACACCTTTAATAGCGACTATGTGGAAGAAAATATAAGGCCAAAGCACTATACTCCTGATGGGAACATCGAAGGATATATCCTTGGAAAAGCACAGATTGATCTTACTGAGGAAAGGAATAGGGAAACCGCGCTCAAAACAGAGATAGATAGGGACGACAAAGCTATTGATGCTACTGTTGCGGATGCCAAAACTTTCCTTAGGAGTAATGGTGTTACTGCGAATACTACAGAATTTCAGGCTGTTACTCGTAAGAAGGCAGAGAATGGATTTAATTATTGTATTACGGATTCTGTAGAAAAATGCCTCCAGGAGATTAAGGCATTAGAAGGTGTCCCGGAAGATCTTGCAGATATTAGTTTATCGGTTTCACATGAAAATTTATCTTTCTTGGTTGAACTGAAGGATATTTTACTAACAGCTTATCCGAACTCTGGGTGGGATGAGATATTTGTTAAGGAATATAAAGATCACCAGTCCTTTATTGAACAAGGTCTTGATATTAAACATTCTGAAAAAATCTGCCCTTTTTGCAAGCGTGTATATGATTCTGATGCACTTAACCTTATCAATCGGTACAATAAATACCGAAAAGATCAGGAATCGAGGATTATTGCTAAACTACGGGGATTACAACAATGTGTTGATCAAGTTGAAGGTAAATTGGTCGAGAAAGAAAATGAAATAAAAACAGCGAAGGCACAGCTGATTATATTTCAAAAGTATTTTCCATCGTTATCTGAATTTGAAATAGAAGATTTTCTTAAAAGGGAAGCCTATGAACAGGCATTCACTGATTTATCAGAGCTTATCGCAAATAAAATTACCAATTTATCATTACAGATTGATGATATAGATAAGATAATAAGCAAGTGTGATCAATGTTGGGTAAAGGCAATGGAAATCCAAGAAAGAAATCAAAAAACAATCGAGCGTGTAAATAAGACAAAAAATGATGCGCGTGCAGAACGGCGTTTACTTCGCAGAAATCTTTGTAAGGCAAAATCGATTTTATTAGAAAAGGAACTCAAGGAGGCTTTTGGAACGCTCAAAAATAAGAAGGAAAGACTAAAGAAACTTCAAAAAGAAATTTTTGAGAAGGAACAGAGGGTGAAAATAAGTAAGAGGGAAAAGGTCTTTGCAACATTGGAAGATTCTTTGAATCGGTTCTTCAATGGGAAGTATCAGATTGACAAGGATACATTTCAGATCAAGTTTCTTGGTAATCCAGTAGGAGATAATGCATCAAGCATTTTAAGCGATGGAGAAAAAAGCATTGTTGCATTCTGCTGGTATTTAGCGGAAACGCATATGATTGTGAACCGTGAAAATGATTACAATAAACTTTTCTTTGTTATAGATGATCCAATATCCAGTATGGATTTCCATTATGTTTACGCTGTGGCACAAATAATTCGGGAAATTAAAACTATCTTTGGGATTACGACCTATGAGCGTATTTGGATTTTGACACATAATATGGAGTTTTTCAGTATTGTTATGCGGAATAACATTCTAAAGAACGCATTTATGATGAAACCGGGATCAATAGAGCGGTTTAATCACAAGTTGCTAATGCCATATGAGAATCATTTGCTTGATTTGATGGCGATAGTTAACGGAACAGCGAAACCAAGTCATACAACCGGCAACTCTATACGGCATGTTATTGAAACAATTTCCAAATTCGAAAATCCAGAAATTGGCATCGATAAATACGTTAGAAAAGAGGAAATGCTTTCTAAGGATTCCTGTATTTTCTCACTGTGCCAGGACTTGTCCCACGGAAATATACGATTGGAACCGCCATATAGTGAAGAGATGTTGAA
>ERZ773061.665-NODE-665-length-13495-cov-3.451786_pt1 | contig 13495 bp, 9 predicted proteins | sample MGYA00580627_ERZ773061 | MGnify/ENA primary metagenome ERZ773061 (study PRJEB29015, sample SAMEA2738119) | human oral metagenome | biome: human oral; feature: human-associated habitat; material: saliva | place: China | collected 2223 ...
TTATGGAGATAGATATGAATGAATTGTATGAGAAGCTTGCATGGATGATACGTTATCCATTTGTGATAACTACAAAAGCATTACGAAACCACAATTTATTTAGTTTCTCAATACAGTAAGAAATTACAAGTCCACAATAAGTTAATTAAGCCAAAAGAATTAATATAATACACATGTGAAAAGGTAATTGTATGTGTATTGAATAACTATATTTATATTTAATGGTAAAAAAAGTAATGAATTCTTGAGAATTATTATTTTTTCTTTTGTTAAAATAAATAAATCTTTATAAATGCAAAGATTTATATATAAAAGAATGTTAAAAAGTATTATAATTGAACTATATCGATTACGGAGTGATGATAATGATAAAATTGGGAGTATTAAAAGAAGTTGACGTTCGTGAACTATGGAAACACGAACAATATGATTTTTCTGAATGGTTATCCAAAGAAGATAATATAAAGTTACTAGATGAAGAAGTAGGATATACACTAACGGATATAAGCAAAGAAGTATTTGTTGGGTCATATCGTTGTGATTTGGTTGCTTTAGATGAAACCACAGGAAGTAAAATAATAATTGAAAATCAATTAGAGGCAACTGATCATGATCATCTAGGTAAAATTATCACTTATGCAGCAGGATTAGATGCAGATACAATTATATGGATTGTAAAGGAAGCAAGAGAGGAACATAGAGCATCGGTTGAATGGCTGAATAATAAAACTTCAAGTGATGTTAGTTTTTTCTTGATTGAACTTCATGCTTATAAAATTGGAGATTCATTGCCAGCTCCTATGTTTAAGGTCATTGAAAGACCAAATGATTTTGTGAAGAGTACAAAGAATTATAAAGATGGTGAAATGTCTGCAACAGAGTCAGAAAGATTTAAATTCTGGAATGAGTTTAATAAAGCTGTTGTTGATAGGGGCAAACCATTCAATACTAGAAAAGCAACTAATAATCATTGGTATGATGTAGCTATTGGATCAAGTGAAGCACATATTTCGATTGATTTAGTCAATAAAGATAATTACATAGCAATAGAATTGTATATAAACAATAATAAGGAATTATACGATTTGCTGTATAAACAAAAGGATGAAATCGAAGAGAAATTTGGGTTTGAACTTGAATGGTGTAGATTGGAAACAAAAAAAGCTAGCAGGATTTTGGCTTATATCAAGGGATTAAATTTTGCTGATCATAGCAATTACTCATTTTTGATGAACGAAAGTATTGATTTAGTAGTAAAAATGCGAAATGTATTTAAAGGATATATAAAATAGGGTGATTATATGAATGTAAGTTACAATCGTTTATTTAAATTATTGATAGATAAAGGTTTAAAAAAGACAGAATTTGCTAAGCAAGTTGGTATAGGGCAAAATACCTTGGCTAAACTTTCTAAACAAGAATATGTTTCTATGGAAGTGTTAGCAAAAATTTGCTCAGGATTAGATTGCCGAATTGAAGATGTTATGGAATTTATTCCAGAAAGGGATGATGCTAATGGAGAAAGTTGTTGATATTAAAGAGGATACTCTGTACGAATTAAGCCCAACTATTCTTACAATCTTATTAAAAGATCATTCATCTAACGCAAATATTATTTGGGCTACAGATAATTATGAAAACTTAGGTCAAGGATATAGATTGAAGGACAGTATATCTATTTATTCAATTACCGAAAGAAATAATATGGTGATTAGACCAAGAGTATCAAAGACAAAAGAAGAACAGACTTTAAGAGTGCGCAATAACGCAGAAGTTTTTACTCCGTCGTGGGTGTGTAATGAACAAAATAATCTTATTGATGATGCATGGTTTGGTGGAAAGTCTCCTTTTAACACATCTAAAGACAAATTTTGGGAAGTTAATAAAGAACCAATATCATTTGAAAATGTAGAAGGAAAAACCTGGAAAGATTATATCTTAGATACAAGACTTGAAATTACTTGCGGTGAAGCTCCATATTTAACAAGTAGATATGATACAGTTTCAGGTAAATATATTAACCCTAATGAGCGTATTGGCTTATTAGATCGCAAACTGAGAGTGGTAGGAGAAAACACCAATAGTAAGGAAGAATGGCTTGTATGGGCTAAAAAATCGCTTGAAAATGTATATGGATTTGAATTTCAAGGAGACAGTTTGTTGATTGCTCGTGAGAACGTTCTTTTAACAGTATTAGAACATTACGAAGATAAATATGATGATACTTTATCGATTGAATCAATCATAGAAATGGCAGATATAGCATCTTGGAATTTATGGCAGATGGATGGGTTAAAATATGTAATTCCATATAGTTGTCATAATGAAGATATTATTGAATATACATTGTTTGGAGAAGAAGTAACACATCAAGAATGTATTGGATGTGTTAGAAATGCAGTAACCAAACATAATGGTATCTATTGCAAAATAAAGGATTGGGAGAAAGGAAAGACTATTAAATATGTAAATTTAGTAACTAGAGGACATAGAGCATGAGTGAAGAGAAGAAAATAGTGTTTGAAGAGACATTTACCTATAATTTAATATATGTATTTCGAATTAATGATAAGGCTCATGATGGTGCATTAAAAGTTGGCTTATCCACAGTTAAGTTTAAAGAAGCTCCTTCTTTAATTGTACCTAATCACCCTTATTTAAAAGAAGCTGCAAAGCATCGTATTGATCAATATACGAAGACTGCCGGCATTGTGTACGACTTATTGTATACAGAATTAGCTGTTGATAATAAAGTAAAAGCTTTTAGAGATGAAGATGTTCATAGAGTTCTTATTAATTCAGGTGTTAAAAAAGTAACTCTTAATAAAGGCGCGAATGAATGGTTTAAAACAGACCTAAACACTGTAAAAAATGCGATTAAAGCGGTAAAAGAAGGGCGTAAATCTCTTTTTAGTGCAGAAATAACAAAAGAATTAAGTCCAATTGTTTTAAGACCAAATCAACAAGAAGCAGTAGATGAGACTATAAAACAATTTAAAAAGAGTAATCGAATGCTTTGGAATGCAAAAATGAGATTTGGAAAAACTCTTTCGGCATTGCAAGTAGTAAAAGACATGGGATTTAAAAAGACTATCATAATGACCCACAGACCTGTTGTTGATGATGGATGGTTTGAAGACTTTGAAAAGATATTTTATGATACTAAAACATATAAGTATGGTAGCAAATCATCAACCCACGGAGAGTCATTGAACCAACTTGAAAAAGAAGGGGTTAATTATGTTTATTTTGCTTCAATTCAAGATTTAAGAGGTTCATCTGCTGTAGGTGGAAAATTTGATAAGAATGATAAAGTGTATCAAATTGAATGGGATTTAGTTATTGTTGATGAAGCACATGAAGGAACTGGAACTTCTCTTGGTGAAGAGGTTATCAAACAAGTTGTTAAATCCGATAGTAAAACACATACAACAAAATTATTGGAACTATCTGGAACTCCCTTTAATCTTCTAGGTAAATTTGAAAATGAACAAATTTATACTTGGGATTATGTAATGGAACAAAGAGAAAAAGCTAATTGGTATATGGAACATTTTGGTGATCCAAATCCTTATGAAGATTTACCAAAGATGAATATATTTACATATGATCTAGATAAATTAATTAATGGATTTATCGATGTTGAAGATAAGGCATTTAACTTTAGAGAATTTTTTAGAGTATGGACCGACAATCCATCAATTGATAGACGTATCATGCCAAAAGGCGCTCATATTGGACAATTTGTTCATGAAGATGATGTAAAAGCATTCTTAGATTTACTATGTAGAGATGATAAGGAAAGCAACTATCCGTTCTCTACTGATGAATATCGTAATTACTTTAGACATTCATTATGGATGGTTCCTGGAGTCAAAGAAGCGAAAGCTTTAAGTCAGTTAATGCATAATCATCCTGTTTTCGGTTCAGGAGCGTTTAACATTGTAAATGTTGCTGGTGAAGGTGATGACTTCGAAGAAAAGCATTATCAAGATGCTAAGAAGATGGTCGAAGATGCAATTACAGACCATCCAGAAAATACATATACAATCACTTTATCTTGCGGAAGATTAACAACGGGTGTAAGTATCAAAGCGTGGACTGCAATCTTTATGTTATCGGGATCTGCTTCTGTATCCGCTCAAAACTATTTACAAACTATATTTAGAGCGCAAACTCCAGCTAAGATTGGCGGTAAGGTAAAAGATTCATGTTATGTATTTGATTTTGCACCAGATAGAACGTTAAACATGGTAGCTCAAGCAAGTGAGCTAAGTCCAAAGCCTGGTGTTGTTGATTTTGATGGAAAAGAGAAAATGGCTCAATTCTTAAATTTCTGCCCAGTTATTGGTATTCAAGGATCTTCAATGCAATTTTATAGCGTTGATACTATGATGCAACAATTGAAGAAAGCTCATGCAGATCAAGTGGTTAGAAATGGATTTGAAGATAAAAACTTGTACAATGATAATTTATTAAAACTAGATGATTTAGAAATCAAGGAATTCAATGATTTAAGAGATATTATAGGTTTTTCAAAAGCGCAATCGAAGACTACTAAGATTGATGTTAACCATCAAGGTATGACTAAAGAAGAATGGGAAGCTTTGCAAAAAGCTAAAAAGAAAAAACAAAATGAATTAACAGAAGAACAAAAAGAAGCACTAGAAAAACTTAAAGAAGCTAAGAAACAACAAAATAAAGCAATTGATATTCTAAGAGGTATTTCAATTCGTATTCCTATGCTTATTTATGGTTCTGATATTGATTTTGAAACTGATGTTACATTAGATAATTTCTTAGATATAGTTGATGAAGAATCATGGAAGGAATTTATGCCCGATGGTGTAACAAAAGCTAAATTTAAACAATTTTCAAAATACTACGATGTGGATGTATTTATTGCAGCAGGGCGTAAGATTCGTAATATAGCAAAAAGTGCAGATAAATTAAATCCTACTGAAAGAGTTAAGAAGATTGCTGGGCTATTCGCAACATTTAAAAATCCTGATAAGGAGACAGTTTTAACTCCTTGGCGTGTTGTAAATATGCATATGAGCAATGCTCTTGGTGGATGGTGTTTCTATGATAAAACTTTTGATGAGTTAAATGGAAAATTAGATGAGCCTAGATTTGTTTCTCAAGGTGACGTTACAGCAAACACAGTATCAACAAGTTCATCTCAAATACTTGAAATCAACTCTAAATCAGGTCTTTATCCATTATATATAACTTATTCAATTTATAAACAAAGGTGCTTAAATTGTGATAGTAAAAAGTTAGATGAAGCCAAAGAAAAAGAACTTTGGAAAGAAACTATAAAAGATAACATATATGTAGTATGTAAAACGAAGATGGCAGAAACTATAACAAAACGTACTTTGAATGGTTATGATGATGCTCAATTTAATATCGTTTCTTACGATAATATTATAGATTTAGTGCAAAATGATTCAGATAAATTTGTAAAGGATATAAAGAATCCAAAAACGTGGAAAAAGGAAGGTGTTCAAATGAAATTTAATGCTGTTGTAGGTAATCCACCTTATCAAGAAGAAGGTGAGGGTATAAGAAAATCTCCAATTTATCATCATTTTTATGATGCGGCATTTAGATTGTCCAATATCTCAACTTTGATTACTCCTGCAAGATTTTTATTTAATGCTGGGCAAACACCAAAAAATTGGAATGAAAAAATGTTAAGAGATGAACATATTAAAGTTGTTAGATTAGTAAATAATTCACGGGAAGTATTTGAAACAGTTGAAATAAAAGGAGGAGTTGTAATTTTATTGAGAAATGCTAATGAAAAGTATGGAAATATTGGTCAATATATTGAGAATCCGATTCTCAATGGAATAGTAAAGAAAATAAAAGCTTATAATTTAACATCTATTAATTCAATTCATTTTAATCGTTCTAGCTATAGATTAACTGAAAATTTATTTAAAGATTATCCAGATTTATTGAATAGAGTGAAGCCGTCTGAAAAATATTCAGTAAGTTCCAATATTTTTGATAAATATCCTGAAATTTTTAGTGATGACGTTGACGACAAAAAGAAGTTCGTTAGAGTAGTTGGAAGATTTGATAATTCACGTTCCAAAAAATATATTAACAAGAGCTATGTTTCGGATCACGATAATTTAGAAAAATGGAAAATCTTTGTGGCAAAATCTAATGGTACTGGAAAGTTTGGAGAAACATTTAGTCCACTCGAGATAGGTGAACCAATGGATATATCCACTCAAACTTTTATCTCATTTGGTAAGTTTGACACAGCAAATGAAGCGATTAATTTATCAAAATATTTAAAGACAAGATTTGTAAGACTTTTATTAAGTGTTTATAAAGTAACTCCTGATAATGCTAGAAAAGAAGTCTGGCAACTGATCCCTATGCAGTCATTCAATAATGATTCAGATATTGATTGGAATCAAAACATTGAAAGTATAGATATGCAATTATTTGTAAAATATGAATTTAGCGACTCCGAAATTGAATGTGTTTTAGAAAATGTGCAGGAGATGAATTAAGCATATGATAAAGACTATAAGCATGAAGAATGTTGCTTCGTATAGAGAACCTGTAGTGTTTGAAGATTGCAAAAAAATTAATTTTATATATGGAACAAATGGAAGTGGAAAATCGACTATTAGTAGATTTTTAAATAACATAGATAATGATTTATATAAAACTTGTGAAATAAAGAATGATGATTATCGAAAAATATATGTTTATAATAAAGATTTTCGAGAGGCTAATTTAAAAGAAGTTATACCTGGAGTTTTTACAATTGGTAAAGATGATGCCAATGATATTGAGAGAATTAAGGAACTTAAAAATCAGATTAGTGAAATAGAAAAGTATATAAATCACAATAATAGTTCTGTAGCGTCAGTTAGTAGTTCTTTAAGTGATCAGGAAAAGAACTTCAAGAATTTAGTTTGGGATAAAATATATAAAGAAAATGAAGAGGATTTTAATCGTATTTTTACTGGTTATAGATCAAATAAAGATAAAATGAAAGACAAAGTATTAGAAGTCTTCAATACTTTAGATAATAAATCTGTTAAGGATAAAAAAGAGTTACAATCAATAAACTTAAAAATTCAAGAAAATAGACCTGAAAAAATACCGTACGTTGATATAGAGTATACTACTTACAAAGAAAAAATGCTAAATGCATTGGATTCAAATATTTGGGGTACGCCAATAATCGGAAATAATGATCTTCCTATTAGTAAGTTAATTAATACTTTAGATAATTCGTCTTGGGTGAAGAATGGAATCAATTATATTGAGAAAAGTGATGTATGCCCGTTTTGTCAACAACACACTTTAACGGATGAACTAAAAAAGCAATTGAATGATTTTTTTGGAGGCGAGTATGAATCTAATATGCAAATCCTCAATGATGAATATAATATTGTAAGTGAGATGCTATCAAGTTTAACCAATACTTTGAACACTATTGCTGATTATATAACAACAAATGAGTCGATTTTTAATCAGATGGTATCAAATTCATTGAAATGCATTGTGGATAACCTAAGTGTTGAAAAAATTACTATGATGCAAGAACTAAATAAAAAATTAGAAAATCCAAGCCTTAAGCTAGTAGTTAAACACGATTTTATAAATATATTTAATGATTTAGATAAATTAATGTCGAATATTAAGGAAATTGTTAAATCTCACAATGTTATGGTTGATACATATGAGGAATTTGTAAGTAAGACCATAGAAGACACTTGGGCTTGTATAGTTAATGAACAGGAAATGGCTATCCAATCATTTCTTAAAACCAAAAAATCAATAAATAAAAGAATCGATGAATTAAGAAAAGAATGTAAAAAATTAGAGCTTGAGAAAAATGAAGTACAAAAAGAAATGGTAAATATAGAAAGTAGAACAACTACAGTTCAACCTACAGTCGACAAAATAAACAAATTATTAAATTCTTATGGATTTACAAATTTCAAAATCACTTCATCAAAAACAGAGAAAAACTGTTATCAAATTTCAAGATTGGATGGAAGTCTTGCGAAAAACTTGAGTGAAGGGGAGGAAACTTTTATTTCTTTTCTATATTTTATGCAATTAGTCGAAGGGGCTTTCGATGCAAAGGATGTAAGTCAGAAGAGAATTGTTGTGATAGACGATCCGATATGCAGTTTAGATGGAGGGGTACTTTATATCGTAAGCTCAATTGTAAAAGATTTATTATACAAAGTTAGAAATAATATGTGTGATGTAGAACAGGTCTTTATTATGACACATAACGTTTTTTTTCATAAAGAGGCTTCGTATATAGATGGAAGAACAACGATATGCAATGACTATGATTATTGGATTTTGTATAAAAATAATGGAATAACACAATGTAAATCATATGGGAATGTAAATCCAATTAAATCTTCGTACGAATTATTATGGCAAGAATATAAAAATAGTGATAATTTGTCACTTGTTAATGTTCAAAATATTATGAGAAGAATTATAGAAAATTATTTTAAGTTATTAGGTGAAAAGTCAGAAAAAGATTTTGAAGAAAAATTTGAATCAACTGAAGAAAAATTGATTTGTAAATCGCTGATTAGTTGGATTAATGATGGATCACATTCTATCTATGATGATATTTATATCGATAGCTATACAGATGCTACGTATAAATACAAAGAAGTCTTTAGACTTATTTTTGAAAAAATGGGACATATTTCTCACTACAATATGATGATGGGGATTGAAGAATAATACGCCGTGAAAACAATACGAAAACAAAAGTACATCAAATAGAATATAAATAGGTAAATGGAAAGGTTGTACTATCGAAGATGAGTGAAGTTTATGAAAATTAAAAAATTAATTGTTTTCTGTGTAGCAATAATACTTATAGTGCCACTAGTAGTTTCGCTTATTGTAAAGACACCTTCTTTTATAGGATTTATCAATAATAACGAACTTGGGGTATGGATAGGATTTTATGGATCAATTATTGGTGGTTTGTTAACTCTAATTGGTGTTGTTTGGACATTGAATTATAATGACAGAGTTCGTAAAATTGAGCAAGAACAGTATTTCAAAAAAATGAATATAGAATTTAAAAAACGTGATGACGAACTAAAAAGAAGTTTATCTGCACAATACAAACCTATCTTAACAATTCGTTTTGATTCAGATGATTTAATTGACGATATCAAATATGGTATGTCTAAGCAAAATGACGTTTTTTATGAAGCTAATATTATTTTTTCACCTGATAATATACATGTATCAAATGACGGTAAAAGATTAGTGATTGGTTTAGAATTGGTAAATATTGGTCGAGGTGAAGCTAATAAAATTCAATTACAATCAACAATTATAAGTTCTACCGGTGAACATTGGGAAACAAACTCAAGAGAGTATTCAGAACTTTGTAGTCACAATGGTATAAAGCTGCTTTATTTTAAATATCTGGATAATAATGAATGGAAAATATATGAGTGTTGTCTTCCAAAACCGCTGTTCATAATGTTCGAAATAATATACTTTGATTTAAATGGAATTGAATATAAAGCAATTTCAAAGGTGGAAATTGGAAAGTTTATTCATAATAAAGATGATTCAGGAAATCGAATTAACCATGTTATTAAAGATAATCCGTATGATTCAAAAATTCAAGAAATAAGGGAGATTATGGAGGATAAGAATTTTAATCGCTTTTAATACAATTTTCATAGTTCAATATTCTTTTATTGAATATATTATTACACATGTGCGTAACCTTATTTTGTTGTGAAACACGATATATTAGTTAATCTTTAAAGTACAGTAATTACATATGAAATTGACGAGTGGGAGTAAAATCTAATAAGCCCTGTACATTAGTTGAAAAAACAAAGGGGAAGACATCTCGATAGAGATCTTCCCCAAAGTACTTTATAGGTCATTAAGTAGATACTACTCATCACACCGCAAACTTCTTTACAGGCTATGGCATACCCCAACTAATTTTGCATAGTCTAAAAAGGATTGAAGTATAGTTTAATTTCATTCATTTGATGTACCGACTATTTGTTTGGTATATGTACTACGTTTTTTTATTGCCACCACAACAGGATAGGTAGGGTGAATATCACTTAGTTTTATTAATATGTGTAATTTGTCAGATGATTTGTATGTGTCAATCGAAACAATTAAATCGTCACGAACATTAAGTGTGGATATGATAAAATCATTTATAGCCATTTAGTACCTCCTATTGTTATTATTCAATCTTTTTCCAACTTGAATCCTAACATAGGAGTTTTTTATTAGCTGAGACCCCGAGTAAATTTGGAAGGTATCCCCGAGTTTTTAAAAAAGAGGTTGAAAATCGACCCTTAGAAATTTCGGAGGGTTGCCCCGACCCCGACTGATTTTTGAGTGCAAGAAAAAGATTAAGGAAGGCCAGCAGCCTTCCTTTTTTCCATGAACGATCAACTCTATGTTTCCATAGAGTTGATCGTTGTTAGTGTTGAGGACCTCCGAATCCACCTGGACCTTCGCCACCTTCCATCATAGAATTTGTGATTGAAGTTACCTGTGTACCATTTACTGTAACAGTTCCGCCATTTAATGAGGCAGTTAAATCAAAGTCGAATGCAAACTGAGCTGTGATATTGATATTACCACCATTGATTGTTAATGTTCCATTGGCATCAAGAGCATCTGTATCACCCTCAGCCATTGTGATATCTAAGTTACCACCATTGATTTCTAACTGTACATCATAGTTTGTAGCTTTTTCGGATGCGTTGATACCATCATCTGTAGCGTAGATTTTGATTGTACCATCGTTGATTTGTACGTAAGTACCTTCGATACCTTCTACTGCGTTAATATCAAATGTACCGCCATCAATCTCTGTAATTGTTGTGCCTTGAATACCATCATCTTCCGAATTAATTGTAAAGTTACCACCAGCGATATATACATATCCTGTTGTTAAATCATCTTCATTTTCAGAATGGAAACCATCCTTTGTTGCGTTGATATTGAATGTACCGTCTGCTACACGGATACTGTTAAGAGCTTTGAATCCATGCTTTGTTATATTGACATTGTATGTACCACCAGTCACCTTTAAATCGCTATTAGAAGCGATGCCATTTGCGGATGAATCGATATTTAGGGTACCTAAACCATTAAGTGTAATATTTGTTTTTGCAAAGATAACTGCGTTAATGTCATTTCCATCGTCTTCAGTAAACTCACCAGTAACCTTTAGGTTATTTGTGGAGTTTTGTGTTGTTGTCACATATACGTTTTTCGCATTGACTGCATATACAGTTGGCTTATTTGTATTTGTGATAGATACGTTATCAAATACAAGATGTACCTCCGCATCTGCAGAAGCGTTAACGATTACCGTGGAATTCTTTGCTGTACCGGTTATAACATAAGTACCAGCTGCATCGATAGTAACATCCTTACCATCTTCTAAAGTTATCTTCTTTGCGTTAGTAGTATCGACAGTCTGTGTAAGATCTGTTTGCGTAAACATATTTGTTGTATCTAAAGGAGAATTCTTTGAATAGTTAAGAGTAGTATTCTTTCCCGTAGTCGTTGTTGTAGAAGTATTTGCGGTTGTAGCAGGGGTAGTAGTGACTGTCCCGTTATCTGCTTGCTTATTGCAACCGGCTACTGCTAAGCCAAGTGCTACGATTGGCACAATTGCTATTCTTTGATATAGTTTTGTTCCGTTCATTTCTGTTAACCTCCTTTGGTTGCTTTTCAATATATCGGTGGAATGTGAACATCATATGAACAAGTCGTGATAATTTTCTAAATATAGCGTGCTATATAAAATCTTTGTTAAGATTGTAAATCAATCTGTTTCATTGTGATAGAGTAGCCAAAATAGTATAATTAGTACATATTGATGAGCATTATTTTAAAAGAAGGAGAGAATGATGAGAATTGGATTTTTAACAAATGTATATCCGTTTGAAAAACAAAGTCAGATTTCATCCTTCTATCAATGGTTAAAAGTAAAACAACAAGATGTAATTTTGATTGCTTGTCATAGTGAAGGGTATCACTATGATAAGAAACTTAAAATTCTAACATTACCATTTCAGAAATTGAATGATGTGATGGAGTTAGGAGAGTATCATTTTGATGTTTTACAAGCTACGTTTGATGATCCGCTTATTGATCTCTGTAAGACACAACTAAAACTTCCAGTATTTAGAAAAGAAATGATTCAAAATAAGTTTGAAGATATATTCAATCATTATCAGGATGCTTTAGAAACGTATTATATTCGTAGTGTAGACTTACAGAAGAAATACGCAAAGTTAATGATACAAATCAATCCAAATTTAACGAAAGAAATTAAGGTTACATTAGATGATTATGTACAGTATGGCTTAAGAAAAGGTATTACAATTAGCAAAGAACAGTTACATAGCTTTGAAGAACATATTGATTCTGAGCAGTTGTATCAAAGATGTTTACGTAAACTATCCTTAAAAGATAGAACGATTTATGAAATGCGTAAATGGTTAAAAGAAACTGGACTTGCAGATTATCAAGAAGTAAATGTTTTGATTGATAAGCTAGTTAAAAAAGGTTATCTGGATGATGAGAAATTATGTATGGAACAAATACAAGCATTATCTAATAGCTTATACGGGCCAAGGCAAATTATCTCCAAGTTAAAACAACGAGGCATAAATGAAGATTGTATTCTTGCATGCATGGAACAGTCGAAATTAAAAGAATATGAATATGCACTAGCATATGCTACAAAGACTTTAAAACAAAATCAAAAGTCATCTGTTACAAAGACGAAGAATACGATTCGTAATAAACTAATGACAAGAGGTTATTCGAGCAGTACAATCGAAAAAGTTGTATCAGAGTTAGATTATTCCTCAAATAAAGAAAATGAAGATGTACTATTAGAAAAGTTAATTAAGAAAGCTATCAAACGATATGAGAGAAAATATCGAGGATATGATTTGAAGACACGTATCTATCGCTATTGTTTAACACAAGGATTTCATGGTGAGGATATAAGTGCATACATGGATAGAATGGAGTGGATTTATGACGAAGATTAGTGAATTTGAAGTTGGCAAAAGATACGTTTTACCACTATTAATAAAAGATGTAAAGAATGGTACAACAAATAAAGGCGCTCAATATTTGTCTCTTGTAGTACAGGATAGTTCAGGTACGATTGATGGTAAATTTTGGGATGTGAAACAAGAGGATAAAGATATTGTACAAGTTGGTTTAGTACAAGAAGTAAGCTTTGAAGTACTAGACTACAACCATAATTTACAGATACGTATCAATCGCATTCAGCCTTTAGATCAATCAACAGTGAATATGAGTGACTTTGTAATCTCAAGTGCACAGAGTGAAGAGGAACGTAGTCGTAAACTTCACGAGATTCTAGATTCCATTCAAAATGAAGTATATCGCAAGTTAGTAAAAGGAATGTTAATCCATGCGGGAA
>ERZ773061.666-NODE-666-length-13490-cov-5.208188_pt1 | contig 13490 bp, 10 predicted proteins | sample MGYA00580627_ERZ773061 | MGnify/ENA primary metagenome ERZ773061 (study PRJEB29015, sample SAMEA2738119) | human oral metagenome | biome: human oral; feature: human-associated habitat; material: saliva | place: China | collected 2223 ...
GACGGTGTTGTTTACTTCCACAAGGGCAAGTACAATAAGAGTACTGTATCTGTTCTTTCAGAGGAAGTTTACGCTGCAAAGACTGTAAAGCCTGAAGCTTAAGCAAGAAACAAAACAACTATTCCAAACAAACAACATAATCCCAGCTCCATTAGGAGACTGGGATTTATGCGTTTAAAGGGGGTAGACAATTAGGGAGTTGACGGGTAAACGAGTGATTCGGGAATGATTTGAAAGATTATCAGTTACCGAGTCGACAGGTTATTAGTGGGTTAGTTGACAAGTTATGTATGGACTAATGTTACCATTAAAAGTAAATGTATGAAGAGATAAAAGTTAGAAGAACCATAACAGCAAATGAATCCATAAACAACTACCATTAAACTAATCAATAGTCCCAAACCTTTGCCGCTAACTTTACATACTCCACCTTTCCATCAATATAATCAGCAAAGTACTCAACTGCTGGAACACCATCTGGTAAAGCGCACGAACCACAACGCCCACAAGAAGGAGCCTTACAATGATAACGATCTTGTATAAACTCGAGACGTTCCTCTCTATCCGAATATTCTATTTGTGGTGCCATCATCTTATTTCAAATGTTTTGTTTCTAAATAAACTATTTCATAACTAGGAATACAAAGTTACCATTTTCCAGCCATAATAACAAGCTTTTAACATATCAAATATGCCATGATACCATCACAAAGCAGCTATCATATCATAACAAAAACTATAAGGGCGCACAAATCCATACTTCTTTTATATCATAAAGTATGGCTCACTATAATTCAAATATCCAATAACAGAAAAGGACTACCCCAATGGGATAGTCCTTAATTATAATGTAGTTCCTCCCTTAACAGGAGCAAGAACTTACTTCAACTTTGTATAACCATACTTAGCGCAAGCACCAAGTTCCTCTTCGATACGGATGAGCTGGTTGTACTTAGCCATACGGTCTGTACGAGACATAGAACCAGTCTTAATCTGACCAGAGTTTGTTGCAACAGCGATGTCAGCGATAGTTGTATCCTCAGTCTCACCAGAACGGTGTGAAGTTACAGTTGTGTAACCATGACGATGAGCCATCTCGATAGCCTCAAGTGTCTCTGTCAATGAACCAATCTGGTTAACCTTGATAAGGATAGAGTTAGCTGCGCCCATCTTAATACCCTTCTCAAGGAACTTAACGTTAGTAACGAACAAGTCATCACCAACAAGCTGGCAACGGTCGCCAATAGCTGATGTTAGCTTAACCCAGTTCTCCCAGTCGTTCTCATCGAGACCATCCTCAATAGAGTCGATAGGATACTTTGTAATCAAATGCTCTAGATAAGCAATCTGCTCATCTGCGGTCAACTTCTTGCCATTAGGATCCTTTGGCATACCATTCTTTAGCTGACGATAGTCATAGAACCACTTGCCACCCTCGCATACAGCGAACTCAGAAGCAGCACAGTCCATAGCAATCTTAACATCCTTGCCTGGCTCATAGCCTGCGTCCTTGATAGCCTGAATGATTGAGTCGAGTGCATCCTCGATACCATCGAACTTAGGAGCGAAACCACCCTCATCACCTACTGCAGTAGAGAGACCGCGCTTCTTCAAAAGCTTAGCAAGTGCGTGGAATACCTCAGCACCCATACGGATACCTTCCTTCTCTGTAGGAGCACCAACAGGACGAATCATGAACTCCTGGAAAGCGATAGGTGCATCAGAGTGAGCACCACCATTGATGATATTCATCATAGGTACTGGCAATACATAAGTATTAGCACCACCAATGTAACGATACAATGGGATGTTCAATGCCTTAGCAGCTGTCTGAGCGACTGCCAAAGAAACACCAAGGATAGCGTTAGCACCGAGCTTGCTCTTAGTTGGAGTACCGTCGAGTTCGAGCATCTTGTAGTCAATAGCACGCTGATTGAGTACGAAATCACCTTTCAATGCTGGAGCAATAAGGTTGTTTACGTTTTCAACAGCCTTGAGGACGCCCTTACCCAAGAAACGATTCTTATCGCCATCACGGAGTTCAAGAGCCTCGTTCTCACCAGTAGAAGCACCAGATGGAACACTTGCACGACCCATTACACCATTTTCGAGGGTTACCTCAACCTCAACTGTAGGATTGCCACGTGAATCAAGAATCTCGCGAGCATGTACTTTTTCAATCTTCATAACTTATTTTGTTTATTAAAACTGTTATATTTTATATCCTTCTCTACGGAATGCAAAGTTAATAAAAAAAGTTGGAAACGTATTGCACCAACCTTTTATATTTATGTTTTTGACATAATTAACGTTTAATCTATAATTATGACAGTAACACCTCTTGCTGCCTGAGCACCCATAACGAGCGCTTGTTCTATATCTGCTGTCTTACTCGGCCCTGATATAAAGCATCCATAACCATAGTCGGTCATGTGTATCTTCTTATAGGCTTCGTGCATATTGTTAACGATTTTATCACGATGAACAAGTATAACGAGGTTCTCGGAGATGAAGCAAACAACTCTCTCCTTCATAGTTTGAGGAACCCATACACACCCATTCTCTGCCACGGCAATATCACCTTCAATAATACCGACATCTGTTCCATTGAGATCTTGTGCCTCAGAAACTATATCGGGATTAATATCAGCCTTTACTCCATCTACATTTGATGCTAACACCTCTGCTACTGGATAAGCCTTACGGATGAGTTCGTTAATATCATCATCAGCCTTTGCCTCGATGACTTCACTCCCCACATTACGACTCATATCAATAAATTGCTGTACAACATCTTGATACTTAATTCCTTCAACAGGGGTTTCTGGCATATCAAACTGATGTATGGTATTACGACGCAGTTTGCTTAATAGTTCTTCCTTATTCATGCTTCAATTCCTTCATTGCTTGCTTAAAGATAACGTGGAAAGGCTTCTTGGCAAATTGTGGCATAGTATGTCCAATGCTCCAAGGATTCAGTTTTATATCCATCAACGACTTAGGTATGTGATTGGCAACTGACGAATTACGCAATAAGGCATCATAGACATGATAATTCTCATAAACAGCCTTCATTCCCTCTGCCATCACCTTTTTTTCCTTATTCTCTGTACCATATTTCTCTAGACTCTGGCGCCAACGATAAATCTGACTACCTGGAGAAACCTTCGCCGGACACACACAATCACAACTCAAACACAATGAACATGCTGACACGTTACCGCTGTGTTTCTTTGGACTCTTCAGCATACCGAGGTTGACACCAATAGGTCCAGGAATGAAATAACTATATGAATACCCCCCCGAACGACGATAGACAGGACAGGTGTTCATACATGCACCACAACGAATACACTTCAACGTCTCCCAGTGTTCATTATTGGAAACAATGTCACTACGTCCATTATCTACCAAGATAACATGCATCTCTCCGCCTGGACGAGGCTTACGAAATTGAGAAGTAAAAGCCGTGGATGGCTGACCTGTACCACTACGAGCTAATAGTCGTTGAAATACTGCTAAAGCATCATAATCAGGGATGACTTTCTCAATACCCATGGCTACAATATGCAATTTAGGCACCGACGTTGACATATCAGCATTACCCTCATTGGTGCAGACAACACAATCTCCTGTTGAAGCAACACCAAAGTTACAACCTGTCAAACCTGCATCAGCATCCATAAAGTCCTCTCGGAGATCTTCACGTGCGCATCGTGTAAGATAAGCGGGATCGTGGTTACCCTTTTCATGAGATATTCCTTTTTCTTCAAACATCTCCCCCACCTCATCACGTGTCAAGTGAATTGCAGGCATAACGATGTGTGCTGGCTTTAAATGCATTAGTTGAAGAATACGCTCACCAAGGTCTGATTCAACCACATTGATACCTCTTTCTATGAGATAAGGGTTCATCTCACATTCCTCGGTAAGCATTGATTTCGATTTAACGAGCTTCTTAACTTTATGAGACTTAAGTATCTCATAAACCATCTCATTAAACTCTTGTGCATCTTTCGCAAAGTGAACGATAACGCCATTGCGCTCTAAACTATTAGAGAATTGCTCTAGATAGTCAGCTAAATGGCTTGCTGTGTGTTCTTTAATACGACTAGCATGTTCGCGTAAGTCCTCCCATTCGGGTAATGCAGCAGCTGCGGCATCTCGCTTCTGACGCACCGACCAAAACGTACGATCGTGTTGCTCAACCTTATTAGGGTCTTTTAGAAACTCTTTAGCTCTCTTTGAATGGTATGTTGTCATAACTTTGTTACCCTTGTATAACCTTATTTATATATATCAAAAACCAGCAGCTAAAATCTCAGCTATGTGCATAAACTTAATAGGATAATGATTCTTTGCAGCCACCCCTTGCATGTGCATCAAACAGGAACTATCAGAGCCAGTGACAAATTCAGCCCCTGTTTCCATGTGACGTTTCACCTTGTCATTACCCATAGCAGCACTGACACGTGGCTCTTCTATTGCAAACATACCACCAAAGCCACAACATTCATCTTTGCGATCAGGCTCTTTTATAGTGATACCTTCCTTGAGTCTCAATAAATCAATTATCTTATTAAAAGGCTTCTCTTGTATTTCTGAAGGTGCACTCAATCCTAACTCCCGCACACCATGACAGGAGTTATGTACTGAAACAACATGAGGAAAACTCCCCGGGAGTTCCTTCACCTTCAAAACATCATGCAGGAACTCTACAAGTTCCATTGTCTTTTTAGGGGTTTGACACTCATGGTCAAGTATTTGTGGGTAATTTACACGCACGAAAGCAGCACAAGACACGCTCGGCGTTACCACATAATCAAAGTCTTTAAACTTATCCTCGAACCGCTCAGCAAGGTGACCTGACATGCGCTGAAAACCACCATTTGCCATAGGTTGCCCACAACAAGTCTGCCGTTCGGGATAGACTACATCTAAGTGAAGCTTTCGCAAAAGCTTATAAGTTGCTACGCCAACATGTGGATAAAGCGCATCGACGTAACATGGAATAAAGAGTCCAACTCTCATAAATTTATCTTCTCTTGTTCGTTTCTATGCTACAAATTTAGATAAAATAACTTAGATAGGAAAAGAAAAACGCAAAAAAACATAGCTAAAAATACTTGTTTAATTCTCCTGTAGAATATTTTTCATAACTTTGCAGGGGTGAAAGAGAGGTTTAAGAAGCGTAGAGTAAAAAAGAATACATGAAAGTTTGCATAGCAGAGAAACCTAGTGTTGCAAAAGATATTGCCCGTATCCTTGGCGCAAATAGTGCGCACACAGGATATATGGAGGGGAATGGATATCAAGTAACATGGACTTTTGGCCACCTTTGTGAGCTAAAAGAACCGCGCGATTATACCCTCAACTGGAAACACTGGAGTCTTGGTTCGTTACCAATGATACCTTCTCGCTTTGGTATCAAACTAATAGAAGACGAAGGTATCAAACGCCAATTCGACATCATCAAGAAACTATTTCAAGCTGCAGATGAGATTATTAATTGTGGTGATGCTGGTCAGGAAGGTGAATTGATACAGCGTTGGGTCATGCAGAAGGCTGGCGCAAAATGCCCTGTTAGGCGTCTTTGGATATCCTCCATGACCGATGAAGCTATCCGAGAAGGCTTTGCTAATCTAAGAGATGAGGCTCAATACAAGCCACTCTACCTTGCTGGACTTTCAAGAGCGATTGGTGATTGGCTCTTGGGAATGAATGCTACACGCCTTTATACACTCAAGTATGGCAGGAATTCATACGGAAAAGGACAAATACTATCTATTGGAAGAGTGCAAACTCCTACCCTTGCACTCATCGTGAAACGCCAGGAAGAGATCGACAACTTCAAGCCTGAGCCTTATTGGGTACTCGCAACCATCTATCGAGACACACAATTTACGGCTACAAAGGGGAAGTTTACATCTAAAGAAGAGGGCGAAAAGGCTTTCTCAACCATTGAAGGAAAACCTTTCACTATCACCAATGTCACTAAAAAGAAGGGTACAGAACAACCCAAACAACTCTATGATCTCACGTCATTGCAGGTGGATTGTAACCGAAAATATGGTTATTCGGCTGAAATGACGCTGAACACAATCCAGAGTTTATATGAAAGAAAACTCACAACTTACCCTCGCGTTGATACCCAATATCTATCGGATGACATCTATCCAAAGTGCCCGCAAACCATGAACGGACTTTTCCAAACAACGTTTGCAGGCAAGCGACCTTATGCCGAGTTGGTTAAGACATTAGGAGGGAAAACACTTCCGAAGTCGAAACGTGTGTTTGATTCTTCAAAGGTAACTGATCACCACGCCATCATCCCAACAGGTATTCCTCCACAGGGACTGACAGATGTTGAACGAAATGTGTATGATCTCATTGCGAGAAGATTCATCGCAGCCTTCTATCCTGATTGTAAATTTGCTACGACAACGGTGTTGGGCGAAGTGGATAAGATTGAATTTAAGGTTTCAGGAAAGGAGATTCTAGATAAAGGATGGCGTGTAGTAATGGAAGCCCCCACCCCCGAACTTCTCCCTAAGGGAGGGGAAACAGAACAGCAAGAGGCACTAGGCAAGGATAATCAAGAGGCTAGTTCTTATCTTCCAACATTTGTTAAAGGGGAATCAGGCACACACACACCGACCCTTACAGAGAAACAAACAACACCACCAAAGCACTACACGGAAGCATCATTATTGCGTGCCATGGAAACAGCTGGTAAGTTAGTTGAGGATGAAACATTGCGTGCTGCCATGAAAGAAAATGGTATAGGGCGACCTTCTTCACGTGCAGGAATCATAGAGACGCTATTTCGAAGACATTATATTCAGCGTAAACGCAAGAACATTGAGGCTACTCAAACGGGGATTGCACTCATCAACACAATTCATGAAAAGCTCCTGACATCAGCTGAATTGACAGGTATTTGGGAGAAAAAGTTGCGTGATATTGAGGCTAAGAAGTATGATGCTGCACAGTTTATCAACGAATTAAAGGAGCAAATCAACAACATTGTTAATGATGTCTTAGCCGATAACTCTAACCGAAAGATTGGAGTGATAGAAACGCCCCAACCCCCTCCAAGAGAAGGAGATGCAACTTGACGCAGTATAAGAGGTGCTTTCTTTCATGCAAAGAAGGCACCTTTTCAACTTGAAAAGAGCATGTTTTCAGGTTGAAAAAGGCGTCTTTTGTTTTAGTATTTACAGCTAAGAGTAATTTAAGGAGTCATCTCCCATAGAATTATACACGTATACACTTCTCTTGCCATTACCAAAGATTACCTATCATCTATAGCTATCTATGAACTCTCACATTTATCTTAATAAGGACAGAGAAGATGAGAAACAAAAGGACTTCACCAAGGAATTAAAGCGAGAAAGATATTTAGACTATCATTTCTGCCGCCTATTTACGCTTTACAAGACACAAGAAATCAACATATTAAGGCAAATGTTAAAAGAGACAGCAGCGCAAATTAAAACTAAGTTCATGTATTCGTGATTGATTTTTATACCCCAATACACACCTAAAACAGCTAGAAGTTAATACTACCTACACGAAACTCATCTTCAAACAGAGCATTTTAATATATTTTCAAACCATCTTTTACTGATACTTAATATATAATTACTACCTTTGCACAGATTATTTCGAAATAAACATTTTCTGCCCTTCTCCCATGCTGATAAGTGGCAGATTGTAAATACTAATCGCACAAATGAAACAATTCAGACTGGTGGACAACATCGTTGGATGGGTGGCTTTCTTAGTTGCCGCATTCGTCTATTGCTCCACAATTGAGCCGACAGCCAGCTTTTGGGACTGTCCGGAATTCATTACAACAGGCTATAAGTTAGAGATTGGTCACCCTCCTGGGGCACCATTCTTCATGCTTACTGCTAATTTATTCTCACACTTTGCGAGTGATCCAACACAAGTTGCAAAGATGGTCAACACGATGAGTGCATTGTTGTCGGCTACTTGTATCATGTTCTTGTTTTGGACTATTACCCATCTCTCACGCCGTCTTATCGTTCGTGATGGCGATGCTCCGTCACTTGCAAAGACTATTGCTATCGAGGGTGCAGGCCTTGTTGGTGCACTGATTTATACTTTCAGTGACACATTCTGGTTCTCTGCTGTCGAGGGCGAAGTGTATGCTTACTCATCAGCCTTTACTGCTGTTGTGTTCTGGTTGATACTCAAGTGGGAAGATGTTGCAGACAAACCACATTCCGACAGATGGTTGGTATTGATCTTCTATATGACTGGTCTTTCAATCGGTGTACACCTGTTGAACCTCCTCAGTATCCCTGCCATCGTTCTGATTTACTATTATAAAAAGGTGCCAGATGCTAATCTTAAGGGGTCGTTATTCGCTCTTCTCATCTCGGTAATATTAGTTGCTGCCGTCCTCTATGGCGTTGTTCCTGGTATTATCACCGTAGGCGGATGGTTCGAATTGTTCTTTACTAACACCCTAGGCATGCCTTTCAACACGGGTACCATTATATATATAGTACTGCTTGTATCCGCCTTTGCATGGGGCATCTATGAAACTTATCAAGATAAGAGTCAAGCTCGTCAGAACATAGCCTTTCTATTGGCTTTCGCCTTAATTGGTATTCCTTTCTATGGTTATGGTTGGAGTGCTTTCATCATTGGTATTATAGTTTTAGCTGTTGTTTACTTCCTTTTGCGCTGGCGTCGACCTGTTAATAAGGATGGTAAGAGACAATCAGTAATGTTGGTGACTGCCCGTCTAAAGAACACAGCTTTACTATGTATGCTGATGTTGATAATCGGTTATTCATCTTATGCTGTAATAGTTATTCGCTCTACAGCTAACCCTCCAATGGATCAGAACTCACCAGAGGATATCTTCACACTGGGTAGTTATCTGAGCCGTGACCAGTATGGTGATCACCCTCTACTCTATGGTCAGGCTTATACGAGTCAACCAGCAGTGGCAGAGGATGGTATGCACTATAAATTTAAGGAGGGAGCACCTGTCTATGAGCGTAAAGAGAAGGCTTCAAAGAATGAGAAGGACTCTTACTTCCTCGTTAGAAATAAGGCTACACAAGTGTTCCAACAGAACATGTTCTTCCCAAGAATGTATGATGACGCTCATGCTGCACAGTATGAACAATGGATGGGAGGCGTTACGGGTCATACTGTTGATGGTGTAAAGATGCCTACACAATGGGAGAATCTAAAGTTCTTCTTCTCTTATCAATGTAACTTCATGTACTGGCGTTACTTCATGTGGAACTTTGCTGGACGTCAAAACGACCTACAAGGCAATGGTGAACCAGAGCATGGTAACTGGATAACAGGTATATCGTTCATTGATAATGCACTCTATGGGGACCAGAGTAAACTGCCCGATGAGTTGAAAGCAAACAAAGGTCACAATGTATTCTATTGTCTTCCATTATTGCTCGGACTACTTGGTTTGTTCTGGCAAGCATGGCGTGGCAAGCGTGGTATACAGCAGTTCTGGGTGGTATTCTTCCTGTTCTTTATGACAGGTTTAGCTATTATCATCTATTTGAATCAGACTCCTAGCCAGCCACGTGAGCGTGACTATTCGTATGCGGGATCATTCTATGCTTACGCAATATGGTGTGGTTTAGGTGTTTTGGCACTCTATGATTGGGCAAGAAAACTGAAGATTGCACCAGTGCTATCGGCATCTGTAATCTCACTTGTTTGTTTGCTCGTGCCAATTCAGATGGCATCACAGACTTGGGATGACCATGATCGTTCTGGTCGTTATACATGTCGTGACTTCGGACAGAACTATTTGATGTCACTTCAAGATAAGGGAGCTCCTATCATCTTCACTAATGGTGACAATGATACCTTCCCACTTTGGTACAATCAAGAGGTTGAAGGTGTAAGGACAGACACACGTGTTTGTAACCTTTCTTACCTACAAACTGACTGGTATATAGACCAGATGCGCCGCCCTGCTTACAACTCTCCGAGTGTACCAATATCGTGGCCACGACTTGATTATGTGAGCGGTACGAATGAGATTATACCTATTCAACCAGAGTACAAACAGCAGGTTTTGGATTTCTATAAGCAGAATCCCGCTGCAGCAAAGGCTCAGTTTGGCGAGGAACCATTCGAGTTAAAGAATATATTGAAGTACTGGGTACGTTCTAAGAACGCTGAGACTCACCTCATTCCAACCGATACCATCTACATGACTATCGATAAGGAAGCTGTGAAACGAAGTGGTATGATGCGTCCAGGTGACTCTATTCCTGATCGTATGGTCATCTCTTTAGCAGGTAAGCAGGCATTATATAAGAATGATTTAATGATGCTTGAGATGATTGCTAATTGTAATTGGACTCGCCCACTCTATGTAGCTGTTACCGTAGGAAGTGAGAACTTCATGAATCTCGGTAATAACTTCATTCAAGAGGGATTAGTAAATCGCATCACACCATTCAATACGACACAAGGTGGAAACAATCCATTGGGAATCAATCTACGTAATTTCGACACAGAAAAGACCTATAATGTCGTGATGAATCGATTCAAGTGGGGAGGTCTCAATAAGCCTGGTCTCTACATTGACGAGACTGTTGCACGAATGTGTTATACGCATCGTCGTGAGATGGCAGACCTTGCGCTCCACCTTATTGCTAAGGGTGAGAAAGCCAAAGCACTGAAGGTTCTACAGAAGGCAGAGAAAGAGATACCTTATTATAATGTACCAATAAGTTACATGAGTGGCTCTGGTGATATGGCAGAAGCTTATACATTGTTGGGACAGAAGGCAAAGGCTCGTCAGTTATATGACGCTCTTTGGAAGATTTCAATGCAGTATGCTAATTACTACATGTCGCTTCCTTCACGTTACTTTGATATGTCGCAAAGTTCATGCAAGATGCACTTCCAAATTATGATGAACCTTGTTAATGCTAATGATCATACTGACAGAGCATGGGCTAACAAGCATGCTCAACAGTTGAACGGGCTGATGAACAGATTTGCAAGTCTAGGAGGTACATGGCAACAGGGTGAATAATCCAACTTTAAAAGAAACTATTTCTTGATAAAGATGGAATAAATTAAACTGGGGCGTGGTCTACCATATCAGGATGACCACACTCCAGTTTCTTCTTATATCATACTTCATCACTTCTTAAAATCAGCTATAAGTAACAATGTTAATAGAACAACCAGCACGATGGCTACGCCTCTTTTATCCTCACGCATTATGGCGCATGGATAAGAATGACCATTCTGTATACCTTACCTTTGATGATGGTCCCATCCCAGAAGCCACTCCTTTCATCCTTGATGTGTTAGATGAATTCGGTGCGAAGGCTATGTTTTTTATGGTGGCAGATAATGTAAGGAAACATCCAGACTTATATAAAGAGGTGATAAGGAGAGGGCATAAAGTGGGAAATCACACTTATCACCACCTCGGATCATTTAGACATTGGACGTTAACTTACGCTGTTGATGTCACAAAAGCTGATAACTTGCTTAATACACCCTACTTCCGTCCACCTCACGGATGGCTTCGACACACTGTTTACTGGTGGGTGAAACAGAATTACAGGGTTGTAATGTGGGATCTTGTCACACGTGATTATTCTAAGTTATTGACTGCGAAAGACGTGGTAGAGAACGTAAAACGATATGCAAGAAATGGGTCTATCATTACCTTCCACGACTCTTTAAAGAGTATAGACAAGCTCCGTACTGCACTTCCAGAGTCACTTCAATGGCTCAAAGAACAGGGATATGAGTTTAAGACATTCCCCGATAATCCCGAAGAAACAAGATGATTAGTATCAACGCAACATGGATAAAGGAAGAAGCAAAGCGTCTTGGATTCTTCACTTGTGGGATTGCAAAGGCGGAACCTGTTGATGAAGAGGTTGCAAAAGGGTATCGGAAATGGTTAGAGAATGGTGAGGAAGCAACCATGGCATATATGTCGAATTATTTAGAGAAGCGTCTCGATCCTCGTAAACTGGTTCCAGGTGTGCGAAGTATAATATCTCTTGCCCTTAATTATGCCCCTTCTCAACACCTACACAAAGGTGAATATCAGTTTGCAGCATACGCTCTAGGACAGGATTACCATGACTTAATGAAGGCTAAGATGCGGGAGTTGGCTAATAAAATAAGGGAATCAGAACCTTATCTTAATGCTTCTCAAGAAAACAAGGAAGGACAAGAGGAGGAATTAGAGATACGTTGTTTCTGTGATACAGCACCTGTTCTTGAACGTTATTGGGCACAGAAAGCAGGCTTAGGATGGGTTGGTCGGAATCATCAACTTATCATTCCTCATGCTGGTTCGATGTTCTTTCTCGGGGAGATATTTCTTCCTTTCGATGTTGATAAATATGACGAACCTATGGAGAGTAGGTGCGGTAACTGCCATAGATGTATAGATGCTTGCCCTACGAAAGCCATCATCCCGAATGAAGACTTTCATACAGATAGATGCTTATCGTACCAACTGATTGAGAATAGAGGGGACTTGTCAGAGGATGCAAAGGCAGCTATGGGCGACACAATCTATGGTTGCGACAGATGCCAAACAGCCTGTCCTTGGAATCGTTTTGCCATTCCTAACACCGAACCAAGCCTACAACCGAAGGCCGAACTACTCTCAATGAGTAGGGAAGCATGGCACAATCTTTCTATTGAAGATTATCGACGATTATTTAAAGGGTCAGCTGTTAAGCGTGTAAAGTTCGAAGGTTTGAAACGAAATATAGCTGCAACAAAGCATAAAGGGAACGAGTAACATTTGTTACCAAGGCTTTCTATGGCATTATAATTGCTTATTAGGAGATAGTAAACAGTTATAAATAATTTAATTATAAGGATATGGCAAAACTAGAGAAAGGTATTATCTTTTCAGCAAACAAGGTAATTGATTACGCTGATGGTGGTGTAATTAGCAAGGAATTAGTACATAGTAACGCAGGAAGTGTGACACTCTTCAGCTTCGATGCAGGACAAGGTTTATCAGAACACTCCGCTCCTTTTGATGCACTCATACAGGTGATTGAAGGTAAGATGGAGCTAACAGTCGAAGGCACAAAGCACGTTATTAGTGCAGATGAAAGCTTCATCATCCCTAGCGGTGCCCATCATTCAGTAAATGCAGCAGAGCGTTTCAAGATGATAATTACAATGATTAGAGGTTAAGCTGAGCCTTTACTAGATAATAAGTAAACCCCGCTTGAACTATATAGAGGATGTGTCATACATCCTCTTTTTGCATAGTAATTTAAGACGAAACAAAGATTTCTATTAAGATTATTTGGCTGAATTAAGAGAAAGTCTTACCTTTGCCGCCGTGAAACAATTAGCAATGACATATCAAGGCAATGACGTACTGCAAAGAATTATCCGATTCTTCGCATCTTTTTGCACTTTATCTTTGGTCAATCCAAATAATTTGCTAACACACACAC
>ERZ773061.670-NODE-670-length-13455-cov-4.100448_pt1 | contig 13455 bp, 18 predicted proteins | sample MGYA00580627_ERZ773061 | MGnify/ENA primary metagenome ERZ773061 (study PRJEB29015, sample SAMEA2738119) | human oral metagenome | biome: human oral; feature: human-associated habitat; material: saliva | place: China | collected 2223 ...
TCCTTCTGTTAAATAAATCATACTAGATACCTCCAATTAGGGCGAATAGTCACCTTACGTACATTACCTGTAAATGTCACACCATTGCTACCAACAGGGATTTCAAAGAACCCACCACGCTTTCTGAGTGTGTTCTGCACTGCTCCACTGGCATTAAAGATATTTTGTTTACCTTGCCTACAATCAATCGTAGCTTTTGTGTTAACAGTCAGATACATAGTCTTCTGACCAATCGTAAGTGATACATCACCACTGCCTTCAATCTCAATGATAGGCTCTGAATAGACCGTACCGATATTATCAATCGTTCCAGCGCTTGTTAATACGACTGGTGCGACATTTTTCGGATATCTGAATGGTTGCATGTCTAGTTTAACGGATAACTCCCAACCGTGGTGCCCACTTGGTTTATAACTAGCTGATAAGAAGTTAGCGTAAAAGATAGAACCTAATTGATAGCTAAATTCCAGTACATTATCATTTGACTGAAACTTATGCACCACAGTGGCTATATCCACCTGTTTTGAAATATAAAATTTAAATGTACGCTCGTAGCTTTCATAAGAACCATCTAACACACGATAGTTACCATTCACACCATAAATCTTAGTTACATCTCCCTTTGGTTTTGCAGCTTCCACATCACCAAAATCTGTTACAACACATCCAGAGAGGGTGGATGTATTAAAATCATTAATAATCATATAATCCATTAAATTCCCTCCCTTGCAAAGAATGCGCCTTGTCTTTGATAGCTATTCCATGAAATTTTCTCACCGTCCAGATAAGTATCTGTTGACTTTTCAAGGATAGCAGTAAGGATTTTCTCCATACTTGCTCTCAGAGTCGCTATCTCAGACACGGTTTTGCTATCATGTGCTTCAAATGGAGCTGATGATACATCTAAAGTTGTTTGTAAGTTTCTTGTAACTGCAGATGATGAATCAAGGTCTAAATTATCCCCTGAAAAGACATCAGCAATTTCTCCAGCTACACCATTGACTGTTTTCTTAACATCTTTGAATCGGTCTTTTAACCCACCATCCAAACCTTGCATGATTGCATTACCAGCTGGAATAAGCAACTTACGGTCATATTCAATTGGCCCTTTGTGGTCACGAATCCAACTTGCAATTCCACTTACAAAACTAGTTACAGAAGACCACATGGATTGTAGACCATTCAAGAAACCTTGCAAAATTGCTTGACCTGCACCATATAGATCAATATTCCATAATTGGTTGAAGAATCCAGTAACACTTGATACAAGTGCTGAAACTCCACTACTCATTAAATCCCAAGCATTTTGTGCTCCTGAAACAAGACTGTTAATGATGTTTAAGACAGTAGAAACTAAAGAACTCCAAGCACTGCTTGCAGTAGATTTGATATTTTCCCACAAACTAGAGAGGAAATTCATAAATCCGTCCCAAATACTTTGAGCTTCCTGTACCAAGCTTGTAATCAGATTTGATACAGTAGATTTTATCCATTCCCAAGCTACAACTGCTGCAGTTTTGATGCCTTCCCAAATTGTACTTAATGTAGCAGAAAAGTTTTCAAAAACAGCAACAACGTAACCAACTATGGCATCTACAACACCAGAGAAGTATGTTTTAATCCCTTCCCATATCAAAAAGATGCCATTTTTAATGCCTTCCCAAATTAGAGAAAGGTCAGCTTGAAGCTGGGTAAAGTTGCCTGTAACAAGGTCAATGATAACCAAAACTGCGCCTAAGAAAATTGATTTGATAACTTCCCAAACTCCTTGGAAAATCATCTTAATACCTTCCCAAATTTGAGTAAGACCACTTGAAACATTATTCCAAATATTCATAAATCCATCAATGAATGGTTGTACAACTGTCATAATAGATGTAGTAATTAATGTCCAAGCAGTAGATGCAGTCTCTTGAATGCTTACCCACAAGTCAGAAAAGAATGCTATAACAGCAGTCCACACCGCTTTAAAAGTTTCGATATAAGCATTCCAAGCTGTAACGACTCCTTCCCACAATGTGTTGGCTCCTTCGGAAATCCAACTCCAAATATTGACAAAGAAATCTGCAATTCCTTGCCAAGCTTCTTTGATCCAATCTACAAATGCTGACCAAATCTGTCTTCCTGTTTCTGTCTGTGTGAAGAACCAAGCTAGTGCAGCAACTGCTGCTGCAATCCATCCTACAATAGGTATTGCTGAAATAGCAGCTGTAGCTGATGCTGCAAACCCTGTAATAGCTGTTTGAATGATTGCAAATATCCCTGGTATTCCTCCTAGACTAGCTATGAATGTCGCAAATTCGACTACTGGTATTCCGACACCTAATGCAACTATTGCTGTTTTAAGTAAATCTGCTGCTGCTTGATTCTCTCTAAAGAAGTTGGTGATTTCTTTAATAAATGATGATACATTTTTTAAAGCAGATGAGAGTAACTCAAAAGCTGTGCCAAGAAGATTTACCCCCTGCTCACCACTTTCGATACCTAAAAGCTCACTGACAAATTCTCCTGCTATTCCTAAAATATCTCCGATTGCAGAACCAATATTGATAAAAGTTTCACGGATATTTTCTGCAATATTAACTATTTGGGTTGCAGCTCCTTCAGAGAATCCAAGAGCTTCTAAAATATCAATATTGTCTTCCCTATTCAATGATCCAAAAATCATATCAAAAAATGTTTGAAAAATCCCACTTACACGAGATAATTGGTCATAGACTGCACTACCAAAAGCTTCCCCAAATAGTTGAGAAGCTAGTGAACTGAGCCCTTCGGTTAAGACTAATCCTAAACCTGACATAATGTTCCCAATCATTGGGAAGAAGTTATTGAAGAGAAAAGTAGAGGTTGTTTCTGCTAAAGCTTGTAAAGATGGCAGAATATTTTCTCCCAATGCTAACTTACCAAGCACATTCTGTGCAGATGCTTTCATTGCTTGGAATGAACCAGTGAAAGTAGATGCTGCTTCTTTTGCAGTCGTACCTGTAATATCCAAATTTTCTTGGATTGCGTGGATCGCTTGATAAACATCTGACAAGTTGTTAATGTCGTACTTAACACCAGTCAGTTTTTCTGCATCTGCCAATAAGCGTTGCATTTCTTGTTTTGTACCACCATAACCTAGTTTAAGGTTATCTAACATAGTATAATTCTGCTTTGCAAATCCTTGATAAGCCATTTGAATACTATCCATAGATGTACCCATCTTGTTAGCATTATCTGACATATCAATCATGGCCATATTGGCAATATCTGCTGCTTTATCTGTATCTCCACCTAAAGATTGTAATAGACTTGCTGAGAAACCTGTTACATTCTCCATATAAGCATTTGCTGAAAGTCCAGTGGTTTTGTATGCTTCATTGGCAAAACCCTTTACTTTTTCTGCTGATGCTTTAAATAAGGTGTCAATTCCTCCAAGTGATTGTTGGAGTGCTGCACCTTCACTTAATGCTGCTCCAATTGCCTTACCAATTCCTGCAGCTGCAATAACACCTGTAAGAGCTCCTACTAATTTTGAGCCAAGAGTTTGCCCTGAACTTACACCAGCCGAGGCTACCTCTCCACCCATTTCTTTCTGAATCATCCCAGTGATGCCTCTAGCTGAAGGGATGATTTGCACATACGCTTTTCCTAATTCTGTTGCCATTAGTCATCACCTCCTAAACTGGCTAAACGTTCTTTATAACATCTTTCAAATTCCTCGCCAGATTTGAAAACTAGATAGTCTCTATCTTCTTCTTTTTCTTCCCTGTGAATAAATTGACTTGCTATTGATTTTGGTTGATTGATACCTTTCTGACCATCTTTGGTTTGCAACCATAAAGAAAGTGATAACTTGTCAACCATCAAGGACAATAACAAGGTGTCTAGTGAAACTATTTGATCAGACATTAATTTCTTAATTCTGGAATCATCTCTCAAACCATACGAAAAAACAGCTACCTTTAATAGAGGTAGCTGCTTATAATCGTATATATTATAAGTTTCAGCTAAATCACAGATTAGAGCATCTTCATCTAGCTTTATCATCTGCGCAAGGTTTAGGATTTTTTTACTTCTTGAACAGTCTCAAAAACTGCTTTCAATTCGTCTGCAATTTTTTCGTTAGGGATGATGCCATCTTCTTCACGCAGATGATCTTTAAATGCTTTGGCTTGTTCTTCTCCAAAAAGAAGTTTTAAGACTTTAGGAAAGGCTTGTCCATTCCCTTCATCAACCTCGCCAATCAATTCCAAGAGTTCGTAGTTATTCAACCTACGCTCTGAAATTTCAAACTTAAATCCTGATGGAGTTTTCCCTTTAATTGATTTCGACATATATTATGCTCCTTGCATGTATTCGTAGTGAGTGTTCCCTTGTTCGTCTGGCAATGCTGTGATAGTCAATTCATAACCAATTGGTTCACCGTCTTTATATCCGATTTCTCCAATCTCGCTCACTTTACCACGAGGGATAACAATACGTTTAACTGATCCATTCTTCAACATCATATCAATTACAAGGCTATGCTCTGGCAATTCATTCGCATTAGCTTTAACTGTGATACCTGTTGCAAGTGTTCCTGTTACATTATCTACACCATAAACTTCTTTCAAGACTTCAACATTCAAACTTTCAATCAATTTAAATTTGAATGTATCTTTTTTGTCCGTTTGTGATGATAATACTGTTTGACCACCCCACGCTTTGACTTCTTCGCTTTCTGGAGAGTTTTCATTTGTCAATCCATCTTCAGAGATATACCCCAAAGTTTTAAAAGCTTCATTAAGTGCAGTCTTAGCATCTTGTGGTAATGCTGTTTTAAGTGGTGCACTTGATACTGCTCCACTAATATTTGGTTTTGCCGCTGTTACGTTTGCTGATGTTGCTGCTGTTGTAACCATTTGTTTTTCTCCTCTTTCTTCTGTACCTGAACCCATGAGTTCCTCCTGTTAAAAATAGTTAATATCATACACTGCTTGATAACGATATTTTTTAGTTTCTGTATCCGTGAAGTTGTAATCACTGTTGTGGTGCACTCCACTCACTTCATTGACCGTTACAAGCTGTTCAACTGTCTTTTTGACAATTTCATTTAACTCTGCAGCCTTTTGAAGTGAAGGCGCATAACTTTGAAAAGCAAAAGTGGCAGAATGAACATAATCACTTCCACCACTTCCAGTCTTTTCAATGATCACGAAACTTTCTGGCATATCTTTTTTATGCTCAAAAAAAGACGGAACTTTTAAGTTCACGTCTAAAAATTTCTTTATGACAAGTTCAATCATTTTAGTGCCTTTAGTAAAATATTGTGTTTAGCATTTTTTTTCATGCTTTTTATGTCGGTTGTACTAATCTTAGCATTAGCACGTTTTTGACCAGGAGATACAGTTAATTCAAACCCATCTCCCGCACGTTTTGCTACCGCTTGACCTTTTTCTTGTAATAGACCTTGCATTTCTCCTGATCTTAAAAGTGCTGAAACCCCAGATGGATTTAAAGTGAATTTCATCTTACTCATAAGTTTCAACCATCACTTTCTTGTTCCAATCCAGTGGTATCATAGCTTCGATACCCTCTAAAGGAATACCGATTGTACGCCATTTACGACCAAAGAATATGACTGTCTTTTCTTTCCAGTCGTGCTGGTCTCCTTTTGGAATAGCTAAAGTATATTCAGCTTTTTTTCCAGTCAAGTTCACTTGTGTGGTGACATCATCTGTTGATGATGGTGCTACTAGTACATTATCCACTTGGATTTCAGTTTCACGGTAAATAGGATGACCGAAGTCATCCTTTCCATCTTCTACTGTATCCAATAATGTTATTGTGATTCCTTTAATCCGTCCCATAGATATCAATCACCCCATATCTTTGTTTCTTTAGACCAAGACGTTTTAATTCTGAGTCTTTAATAAAGAGACCACCTCCAGGGACTAGATAAGACCCACTTACTGAATAGCCTAATGCACTCTCAGTAAATTGGGTCATTGGTTCCTGGTTGGTTGAAGTCATTAAAGTACGAGCAACAACATCGACTGTTACGGATTTTACAACACTGGCATAAGATGAATCTTCACTAACTAAAATGTCTAAATCTTTGCCAATTTTTCTAGCTTCGACACGTAGGTTATTTGATACAACTTCCAACAGTGCTTCAGCTCGTTTACGTTCATCGAATTTTAACGTTCGCCACAAGACTTCTAATTCTTCGACTGTTGCAAAGTTCTTCATTCTTATTCCTCTTTAGCTTTAGTTTTTTTCTTTTCTACGACAAGTTCCCAATCTCCTGAAACTTCACATTCAGTTGAGATGATTACACCTGTCTTTTTATCTTGGTATAATGCCATCCAATACCTACGCTTTCACACGCGCAAAAGCATCAGCGTCAAGGATACCCCAGCCAATGAATGCTTCAGCACGTAGCAAGATTTCATTGTAAGCTTTCAAGTCACGACCTGCACCATCTGGATCACCGTATTCGATAATTTCCATAGGAATATTTTCAGCATATCCCCATTTGAAGCGATTTTGGAAGTCACCCACGATAGCGTGGTCAGTTTCTCCAGCACTACCTACCGTAGTAAGAGTTTTGTTGATGTCTGATTTCATACCGTAGAATGAATCTGGGTTTTGACCAAAACGGAACTCTGGATATTGAACAACTTCCTTGACTTTAATCTTAGAAAGAGCTTGTCCACCGACTGGTGAAAGAGCAAGCCCTGTTACTTCTCCACCTTTAGCTACGATTGTTTGAACAGCTGTTTCAATATTTTCATCAAATTTATCTTCTGCATAAGGAACTGTATTAGCAGTAATCACACCATCAAATGAGTTAGTAGCCTTGAATGATGCATCTGTAAGTCCTTTAGGTTCAAGACCGTGGATGGCTGCAATATCAAAAGCTTCTGCAATTTTCTTAGCAAATCCATCTGCAAATTGTGAAAGATATTCGATTTGTTTAGCTTCTGAAGCATACTTAAATTCATCAGTAATACGTGCTTGATAAACAAATTTAAGTGGTTTAATTACCTTAGATGTAAGAACTGCTTTACCAGCTCCTTTTTGTTCACCTTCACCTACGATTTGTGCATTACCTTCTAGGTTGAAGATGAATTGTTCTACACCATTAAACGGAATTGGTGTTTGGTTTGAAAGTTTAGCAAGAACAGAACGTCCTTGAACTTTTGAAATAAGTTCTTTTACGAGTTCAGGTTTGAAAAGTGTTGATTGTTTAAGTGAATTGTCTACCATGTTTATTTTCCCTTCTTAATTAGTCAATCCTTGAAGCATTTGCTTCATCTGTAAATATTTGGTATCTCCAACTTCTGGTTCGAGATTTTTCATTGGTGCAACTGGTGCACTTGCTTTAATGAATCCAGCTAAACGCTCCGCATCTGCATTTAAACTTTCTTCATCTGTTCCTTGTAAACGGTCAGCAAAGTCAAAAGGCAAGCCATTCTGTAAAGCAATTCTCGTACGTAAAGCACTTGCTTCAAAACCTGTAACTTGTGCTTGTAGATCAGCAATTGTCTTTTCAGTGCTTTCCTTTGATTGATTGAAATCACCAATGGTTGTCTTCAATCCGTTGTTTTCCGTTTCCAGCTCTGAAACACGAGTTTTCAACTCTTCATAATCACTAAATTTTTCACGCTCACGTCTGATACGTTCTTTAATGATGTGGTCGAGTTCTTCTTGTGTTTCGATTGGTTTAAATTCTGACATTCTCATGTCTCCTTTCTCCTGCTTCCCCGGCAGTTCGGTATTTTTATATAAAAAAAAGCAGTCATAAGACTACTTGTTTTTAATAACTGATTTTTTGCTTTTTCTTAGGTTTGGTTGTAACACAAGCCCAATGCGCAAGCAAAGCGCTATCCATCAAAGAAATATCCATATCAGCAAAGTGAGAACGATACCCAAAACCACCGTTTGAACCGATATTTCTTTTCTCACAGTTTGTTGCAACTTTCTTCAATGATGGTTGTCCACTGTGGCATAAGGTTTTTTGATAGATACCTTGTTCCCACATGGAATTGGCTACGATGATTTCTTTAACCGTTGGTAAGATTACATTTTTGATTTTATAATCTTTCAGTTCTTCATCGAGGATTTTCTGGCCACTTGCACCATCTACCACTACGGTTGCTACTGATGCACGTTTTAGAAAATCAACAATCCATTCATTACCATTTCTGACTGACTGACAGTCAATCGTTTCAACAAACACACGATCATCTACTGTGCGAACTGCCACGCTTAAAGCGACATTTGCACCGTCTTGACCATATTTGATACCAACAAATAACTTGCCTGTAAATTCAGGAATTGGTGATACTTCCAACTCATTCCACTCTGTTTCAGATATGGCTGATTTTTGGTTGTATTGTGGCCAAAAACCTAAACGCTGTACATTATGGTCTAACTTATCATCACCTAACTCAGCTTCAATCTTACGCTCATTTAAGTGGTATCCCATAGATGGATTGGTCGCATACCATGCTTCCACATCATCTATTTCTCTTTCTTCAGGTACAGACCATTCAGCCCACCCTGAATACTTACCTTTACCAAATAAGCAAGCCTTACGATAATCTGTGAAAACAGTACCATTAGAGACTGGAGTAGGTGGTGTACCACACATAACAGTCATTGGATTATCACTATCCGTAACTGTATATTTCAGAGCAGATTCTTGCTCTTTTGTGTACTCCTGCGCCTCGTCAATAATGAGTAAGTCGAATCCTTCACCAAGACCACCATTTGATGTCCTGGTTCTGAATTGTACAACTCCACCTGTTTCATACAACTCAATTCTTTCCTGTCCTTTAGCACGAATAGAATTAAAATGCTCACCATCTTTATATCCCATTTTTTCAAGGTACCTTTTGACCTTTTCAAAAGATGAATGAGATGTTGAAATACGGTGAGCAGTATGAAGTATGTTTAAACCATGATGTAACCCCCATAGTTCTAACATGTATAGAATTTCTGATTTACCATTACGACGAGGGATTGAATAACCAAACTTTTGATGTATCCATAGCCCGTCTTTATCGACAGCCATAATAGGTTCTAATAAGTTAATTTGCCATTTGTAACATCCAAGGCCAGTTTTTTCATAGATATCTATTGCTTCTTTTGCTCTGGATTTTTTCTTGACGTATTTTAAAATTACCGATTCCGTAGGATTTTGACTGCCTAACTTGGCCATACTTTAAATCCTTTCAATCGTATTTGCATGATAACCCTGTCGCTGGGAGATATTGGATCACCTCCGTTCTAACAGTGATAGTTCTTTTTCATCTCTGTTATCACCTCCAAGTCTTTTTCCAAACATCTTGTTTTTTACCACTTTTAGGGTCGTATTCTGTTGTGCACCTACATCTGTTATGTCTTGTATAAACATTTTTAGGTACATTAGGATAAGAATACGTGCCCTCAATACTTCGACACCACGCGCAACAATCACTTAAAGCATGACGGATGATTTCAGGCTTCAATCCTGCCTTATAATGAAATTCTGCATTTGACTGAATAAAATCATCTACAATACTTTGAGTAAAATTGACAATCGGTTCATCTACCAACCATGCTATCGTATCAAAGCTTTCTTCACTAGATAAACGATTTACAAGACCATCTATCCTATCCTTATTTAGTGATGGTATTTGAATTGCAAGCCCTATTTTAGCTTTTGTATTCAATTCCTTCTGAACGCTAGTAGTATAACTACTCACAATCTCATAATTTTGCCCTAATACGTCCTCTAAGAGCCTTTTAGCGATATTGTAATACATTTTACCGTCTGGTAAAATATCGACTGTTAAGGACGTGCTGAGAGCTTCTGAGAGTATTTCTCCAATCTCGATAGCAAACTCATTTGCTGTCTTGTAAGTTGCTTTTTTTGCTTTTAATTTCAAAAAAGCTTTTTCTACAATCTCACTTTCACCATAAGAGAGTTCAAACTTATCCTTGACTTCTTTTAAAAGCCTTGGGAGAATATCAATTTCATCATTCATCTACTTGCTCCAAAACTTTTGTTCTGTCTAGCATTGCTGCAGCTTCACTAGGACTGATACCCGTTGATACTAATAAAGAAATAGCATTATCTTTTGAAAGAACACCTTTTTGGTAGTTACTCAAAAGTGATGTAATTTCGTAAGTGGAAATAATTCTATTTTTTTGCTTATCCTCCGCCTCAACTGATGGTTGTGGTGGTAGTTGTTGCTCTACAACTGGTTTAGCATTCATATCTCCAACAATACCAGTTAAATCTCTGATAGCTGATGCTGTAATATACCCTGGTAGTGCTTGGTTAAGTTTCAACACACCATCACCAATCAAAGTCATCATATTGGCATCTGCTTCAAATAATGGTTCCCACTTGACTGTTGTTTTAACAAATTCATCACGGTAATACGGATAATCATCACGTAAACACGCTGCCACGTATGCTACATTCTGCAAACCAGAGCCAAGGGAACGTTGTGCCTTACGACCTGCAAGACGTAAGTTTTCATGACTTGCCTTGATAGCCTCAACCGATGATGGATTGTCTGATGGAAAACCAAGGTCATCCAAAGTCAAGCCCATCTCACCAGCAAAACAAGATGCCAGCATTTTGAATTGGTCAACTAGTGGACTCATGCTTGCTGCATTGAATTGTCCTACATTTGGTTTATCACCATTCTCATTCGCTGAAATCGTTAAGAAACTAGAAATTGTAGCTTTTAACTTTTCAATTGGTTCTGCATCTGGGTCTAAACCAACAATGTATTTTTGTGGCCATGAGTAGAACTCACTAGCAATCATCATTTTTTCAAGGGTATCTTGTGCTAGTTTTTGCAATCTCATTCCTGAATTAGTCACTCGACTGCGGCCAAAAGGTCTAACTGCATCTGGTCTATGAATAACTGGAACGAGTAAAGGAATACCTGTTGGATTTTCGACAGAATAAGGTTCTTTCCCCTTTTCAATAAAATGAGTCGCATTTGGTTCAAAATACGCTTCTAAGATTGGTTGTCTATTATCATCTCTTGCTAATACTGCATAACCCTCTGTCAACAATCCATTGATAGGGTCAATAATACCTGTCGCATTACTTGATTCAATAACTTGTAATCTCACTTCATCATTTTGACCACTTGAGATATAAACAAAACAGCAAGAGCCAATCAAGGAGGATAAAACCACGCTATCAAAGAAAATATCTGGGTTATTCTGTCTAAAGATGTCCATGACTTGATATTGGTCATTGTCGAACTCCCTAAAAACCAATCTATCAGCTAAACTATCCACTCCTTTAGTTGTCCAACCTAAAGAGATTTTAAATTGCTCTCTGATTTGAGGTGGAATAGTAATTCCAATCTCATTATTAAAACTATTCATAGAATAGTGGTTATATCGCTCAGTCACACTTGATTGGTGTGATATCATCTTTCTGCGAAGATACTCAATTCCTTTTAAACTCAATTTATGCTCCTTTTCTTAATTTGGCGCGAGAAAAAATGTACAGTGACGGTGTGAAGCTCTCAGGCCTGCCCAGGTGGGGTCATACCCCCCTATGTCACGTTTGCTCTTTTTCTCAATTTTGATATTTTATCCAATCCACCGAATGTGGTAGGTTCCTATTTCCAATTGTTGCAGAATTAGTTTTTTCATTTACAAACAACTTATCAGACTTTTGTCTATTACACTGCCAATGAGCCAATTGTAAGTTGTTGATATCTGAAGGATGTCCATTCTTATTGACTGGAACGATGTGATCTATTACTGGACTTAGTGGATGTGGATACCTCAAACTTTTATCCACTGGATTGCCACAGATACCACAAGTATTCTTTGTCTTTAAGATAATCTTTTTATTTTTTTCAAAAGCTACACGATGCGCACCTGTTCTATCTGCTCTCATCCATCTCCCCTCCAACACAAAAAGCCACACACTTGTGTAGCTTAATGAAGACCTCTCATGAGAATAGTGGGATTTGCACCCACTGGCATCCATGCCGACGGTACCTAGTCGGCTTATGCAAATGTCACCCCCTACGGTAACCTGTATTCCCAAACTAAAACGGTGTTAGGGGGGGTATTTTAAAATTAAAAACGCAAAGGAAAATCAACAATGAAAGTTTGTATCCCTAACACCGAAAAATATATAGGGGTCTATCAGCCTCTTGCTGATACTATCATAATACCACTTAATTAGTGCCATTTGGGTTCATTAGTGCCATTTTTTTAATAGCGCTTCTTCTTATTCTCTTGATAGTGCTTCGACTACATCTGAGTTCTATCTGCACCTCTTTCCACGATAAGCCATCAATGTAAAGTAAGCGCATGACCATATTCTCAATAGGGTCTTCTAAACTCTCAATCCAATCTATTATTCTTTTTCGTTCTTTATAAATTTTATTGATTTCCTCATAGAGTTCTCTTGTTCTATCGATTATTAGAATATTTATATCTTCAGTTCGATTATTATTCGATGGCAACTTAGGCATACCATCAAAAGACTGACCTTTAACTATTCCTGAGTTTAGCTTGATGATTTCATTATGCAATGATCTAATTTTAATATCATCAAAAGGTAATTGCTTTAATCGTTTTTCAATGTCAGTCAACTTATCCCTCCCCTATTAAAATATTCAAAGGAAGATTAAAGTAGGTCGCTACATCTTCGACGTTGTATAAATCAGGCACTGCTTTTAAATTCTCCCAATTTGAGATTGTTGCAGTTGAATAGCCTAGCTTATTTCCTAATTTTTCCAAAGTAATCTTATTATCTTTGCGTTTTTGTTTTAGCATGAATGCAAAACGTTGTCTTTGTTTATCATTTAATCTTTGCTCGTAGTTCATCAGGTAATTCCTCCCACTTCACAAATGAACCATCAATCCAGCGACCTTTACGGTCTTTAATTTCTTGATAGGCTAGTTCCAAGCATTCATCGAAATCATAACCAAGATTTTTCAGATAACCAATACAGCGTACTAGATTGTGTCTGCACATTTCCTTACTTGCAAATCCTTGTGAGAGTTGAAACTCACTGATATTTGCATTGATAGAGATTAATGTTTCTGTAATTTCTTTCTTCCGTAAACTGCCAGATAATTTGAAAATCTGATTGACGTCTTCCTTAATGAGTAATGCCAGACCAACAATCACGACTGCACAATCTCCGATGCTATCTTTGGTCACTTTCTCATTCTTCTTGAGATACCCAGCACATAGCTCTCCAAATTCTTCACTGAGCTTGAGTGATTGCTTATCTAATCGTCCACCGTTCTCAAGATCACGGTCAATAAACCATTGTTTAACATTTTCTAGTGTGTTCATAATTCAATATTATCTCCTATCTGTGTATGATTATATTTCTGCTCACTAACCACAAACACGTTACCGTTAACCGTGATAGTGAAAATATTTCCGATTTTTCGTTTTTCTGTAACCTTGCCAGTAATCTGATATTTACTATCAGC
>ERZ773061.672-NODE-672-length-13417-cov-6.200269_pt1 | contig 13417 bp, 9 predicted proteins | sample MGYA00580627_ERZ773061 | MGnify/ENA primary metagenome ERZ773061 (study PRJEB29015, sample SAMEA2738119) | human oral metagenome | biome: human oral; feature: human-associated habitat; material: saliva | place: China | collected 2223 ...
AACATCGACTTTCTTTCTGCTATCAATTCACTTTCTTTGAGTGATGAACGCAAGTCTTCAATTCGGCGAGTCATGAGTTTTCTATCAATGGTACGATAGAGTTTCTCTACCTTATTAATATATTCTGAATTAATGTAGAATGATCTCCCAATATACTCATCCTTTATTTTGTTTACTTCTTCCAATTGGTTGTTCTTAGTCTCAAGTTGTTTGTTACGCCGAGCAATAATTACTTGCGCTTTCTTTAGCTCCATCATCTGCTTACGAATATACCACCACGCCACGAAAAGTCCAATAACAAAAAGGATGAATACCACAGCTGCCACTGCTATTGCATTCCTTTGCCCCTGCATAATATTATATCTATCCCGTTCAATGATGGGCAGAATACTACTTACCTCTATCACTCTCTGTCGTGCCCCATAGAAATTTGCATTCGAAAGTGACTGTCTGACGTATTCAGTTGCATGTTGTATATCACCTTCTTTATAAAGAAGTCTTGCCAAAGTACACAATGCTGTAGTCTCTCTTACAACTCCTTTATTATCATAAATGGCTGCTTGTGCAAGATATTTAATCGCTTTGTTTAGATCCTTTTGGTACAGATAAAGCCACCCAAGACATGAGGTAACAATAGCTTTACTATGCACATCACCCCCTTTTTGCTCCATATATTGATTAAAGTAATCAAGGGAAGCTGCAAAATTATGCTCCTTCATTTCCTTTATTCCTACCGCATAATACCACTCTGGAGAATCTTTTTGAATATAATGAAGTAATGAATCAGTATAAACACTACCCTGTTTGATGTATTGACTTTGGTAAGGTTCGGTCTTAGAATAGTCTGCAACATCATAATACAAGCGTGATGCCAGCTTAAAATAAAGCTTTCTAGATTGCTGATTGGTTCCTTCAAGATGAATAGTAGCCAACTCGTTGAACGCTTCTGTATATAATCCAGCCGAAAGAAGACAGAAGACAATATCACAGCGAGCCTCTAATTCATAATCACAATTCCGTTCTTTTAGAGCTTGTGAGAGTAAATGATTCGCATAAACATAAGCTGAATCGTACTGATAAGATGAATATTGATTAAACAACATACGATTGATTTTAAACTTATCAGCCTGTGATGCTGTTCCCAAATTGCGTTTCAAAGCCTTTATCTCATCAAGTTTCCTTTGCTCATAGATGCTCTTTTGAGATAAACTCTCATCCAACTTATTTAATTCTTCAGACCATTTTCCATTATAGGCTGAACTTATCAGCGGTAAAGAAAACAGCACACATAATAGATATAGTCTTATTGATGTATTCATCTTAGGTATTCTTTATTAGTAAACCAATAAAAGACATGTCTTTTTATAACCCACAAATATAAAGATTTTATTAGATAGTAACAAAATTATTGACGCCTTTTTCCAATCTAATTCTTCACTCCTATCCTTCCTTATAATAATAGGTTTAAATACTAAAAAAACTTCAATTACAAAGATTATGAGCTTTAATAATAATAACAACAACTCATTATCAACTATTTACATACCATTATTACTCTCCTGCGTACAAATGATTTATTTGTTTCAAAACGCTTAATAAACTCCCTTTTAACAAGGCATTATGCCAATAACAAGGCTTATAATTTACCTTCTTATAGGATATTTTAAATATACTGATTATCAGTTACTTAATAAAATAACCTTCTTTTAAATACCTTATAACCTTTATATTTATACAAGCACAGCCTTATATAGGGTTTGAGCTTGCACTTTTTATTGTAATTTTGCCTACAGAAACGATTAGACTAATTTACTCATAAATAAGGTTTTCATAATTTCATAGGTTTAAGTTTATCGTAAGAATAGGTCGAAAGAATTGTAAGTAAAAGTTAGGTTTTGTGTTATTTGAAACACTTCGTTGTGATATTTGGTATATATGTATTTGTTATTTGGGTAATTTTAAATAATGAATTTTAATTAAAACTCACATCACTTTTTAATTAAGCAAAATGGAGTTTGTCGGGAGACAAGCTCCTTTTTGTTTTCCCTCACTTTATGTTTTATTATCCACATAACGCCCTTCTTCATTCCAGATAAGGCTTTCGTCCATAACAAGAGAGGCTTTCGTCCATAACAAGAGAGGCTCTCCTTCATAATAAGAGAGCACTTCTTGCAATCAAAATAAGTGTTTTGAATATCAGAGAAAGGATGATACTATATAAAAAGCGAGAATATCTCCTATCAAAGGTAAAATCCTTCTGAGATACTCTCGCTTAAATCAATAATAACAAGATAAGTTCTTTGTATATCGTAAGGAAAAGATTCCTTTATTTATTTCACTTCCGCTGTTACAGGATTATTAATACCTTTCATCGATGTGAGGAAAGCCTTGGCAGAACCAAACTTTAAGTGCATATCGAGACGAACAGGGATGTGATTCTTATCGTCTGTAACGTAGAAGCTTGCTATGTTACGCCACTTTCCATCATCATATTGCCAATAAGTAAGTTTCAAACAACGATACTTATGATCATTATCTGCCTTTATATCTTCCTTACCATTATATATAATACGTGCAGGATCACGGCTGTTTCCATCTATAATAGGGAAGTTTACAACCTCACCTTTCTTCCAACTCTCAGGATTAAAACTCCTAGCACGAAGGAAAATACTCATCATATCAAAGCAACAATCATCATAAGTGCGTTCCGTCCACTTATGTTTCCCCTCACTATTGATACGATGCTGGCGAAGATGACACTTACCATTAGGATAAGAATAGAATACTTCATCCACCGTATAACGCTTTCCTTCTCTTGCTCCCTTGCGATAGTACAATGGTGCCATCTGCTTTGAATTATAAGCAAGGAGCGTATCACGTAATACAAAGTAATTATCGAGCTTACCATTGCCACGCGTTGTCAACGATGCACGATAAGCTGGTGTACCTTTATAATTAGACGAGACTGTGTACCAGGAAGCCGTTCCTGCCTTTACCCAAATAAACTTCCAGTTGTAATAGAGATTATAAGTTAGATATTCTCCACTACTGAATGCTGTGTTACGAAACGTGCATTGAGCTGAGACGCGCAGGCTAAGAACAGCCAAGAGACAAACTATATAAATCTTAAAGTGTTTCATCTTAACCGGTTTAAAAGTTCAATTCATATTATATATATTCTTTATTTCTTTTATTGAAAGATAAAGAATGATTTAGTATAATGGGCTGTGGATTGGTGCAGAACTTATCTTCTCTTTTCTTGTTAGATTGCTTATCAACTTGAGAAAGATACTTATTAAAAAGTTATTCGTACTTCTTTTGATTGATAATCAACCTTTATTATGAGTTATCCACACTTTCCACAAGTGGTGCAAAGATAATAAGTTTATATCTTTTTACACTGAAAACTTGTGTAAAACTTATCTAAAATGCCGTTAATAACTATGTGGATATCCACTAAGAAGGGGATCTCTACTGAGGGTTGTGGATATCCACAGGGTTATAAAAAGGTTATGAAATGTGTTTTCAACATAGTTTTCAACAGTTTTGTGGATAACTTTTCCTACTTCTGAGGATTGTGTTTTTAGAAAGATGAGATATTAGTGATTGCTTTTATATACAATCATTCGGGCGAATCAGAATAGCTGACTCGCCCGAATGATAGGTGTATTGGATAAATAAAATAGCTTTTTAAAGGTCGTCGATAAGGGCTGTACTCTTTGCATAAGCCGTACTTCTTGCTTCAAAGAAGTCGGTTTTCACCATATTAGCGTTCGAGTATTGCCCCACCCACTTCATATTTTCTGGTTCTTTCTGATTGTCTGGATAGAGGAAACCAAAGCCCAATCCTGACCAACGAAGGTTACCGAGATAACGAATGTAATCTGATACCATCTGCGAGTTTAGACCCTGCACATCATTTCCAATAACGTATTGTCCCCATGCTATCTCTTGACGTACTCCCTCGCGCATCATATCCTCGTAAACCTTTACCTTTTCTTCGGTGAACATATCAGGTTCCTCCTTCTTTAATTCGAGGATTATGCTTCTGAAGAGCCAGAGATGCGTGTTTTCGTCCCTATTGATGTATCGAATCTCTTGAGCAGACCCCGACATCTTACCGTTCCTACTGAGATTATAGAAGAACATAAAGCCGCTATAGAAGTAGATACCTTCGAGGATAAAGTTAGCAATTAAGGTCTTCATCAAGCTGAATTTATCGCGCTTCTCATGGAATTCATTGTAACAATCACCGATGAATTTATTGCGATTCAGCAAGTGTTCGTCCGTTTTCCACTGATAGAGAATGTCGTTTCTTTCCTCTGGAGAGCAGATAGTATCAAGCATATAACTATAACTCTGACTGTGTATGCACTCCTGAAATGCCTGTATATGAAGGCATAGATTTACTTCGTTGGCAGTAATATACTCACTAACTGTTGGTAAGTTATTACTTTGCAAAGAATCGAGGAATACCAAGAAACTAAGAATCTTATCGTATGCTGTTCGTTCGGCTTTATCCAATCGAGGATAATCCTTGAAGTCTTGCGAAAGATTAATCTCTTCGGGAATCCAAAAGTTATTCATTGCCTGACGATACCAATCACTAACCCATGAATACTTCATGTTGTTGAAGTCATTCAGATTGGTTGTATTACCGCCGATCATGCGTCTTAAACGCAAATCCACATCCCCTGAAGGGTTAAACAGGGTGTTTCGTTTTAGTTTATCTTCCATTGTTTTGAGAAGTTATGAATACTTCTTTTTTCTTTATCTATCATTAATAAATACATTTGTCTTCACTCCCTTTCATTCCTTTTCACTCTTGCTTACTCCTAAAATATGTAATACTTTTTCATTGATTGATTATACCTTTCAGATGAAACGAACGTACTTTTCATTAAAAACGGAGGTACATTTTACCAAAAACGGATATACGTTTTACTAAAAATGGATATACGTTTTATTAAAAACGAATATACGTTTTTTCTCAATCTATTATACATTTCATAACACGTTAGCTATTAGACAGTTACAACTGATTGTTGTTTATGACATAAATGCTTGTTTTTATGATGAGAATCATCCGTTAGATACAAATAAAATGTAAGTTATTTTCGGAAAATTAAGATGAACAACTCTCACATTCCTCCACCTCTAATGACTTACTTCGAACGTAATAAATCGTCTTTACTCCTCTCTTCCAAGCCAATAAGTACAGGTCGAGCACCTGTCGCATGGTGAAGTCGTTGGTGATATATAGGTTCATACTCTGCGCTTGGTCAATATGACGCTGGCGAACACCAGATGCCTTTATGCTCCACTTTTGGTTGATTAGATATGCACTCTTATACATCCAGTAAGTTTCGTCAGATAGTTCTGGAGCAACGCGAGGGAGCATACTCCCTTTCTTTTCCTCTAAGAAGAATCGCTTCATAATAGGGTCTAGTCCAGCCGTAGTTCCTGCAATGATACTGGTGCTACTGGTCGGTGCAACAGCCAATAGATAAGCATTGCGCATACCCTGTAAAGCCACTGTTTTGCGCACTTCTTTCCACTCATCACTATCGTAACCACGCTTATCAAAGTATAGACCCGTTTGCCAATCGCTACCCTCAAAGTACTGATAACTGCCCTTTTCTTTGGCTAGATTAGAGCTAGCAAGTATCGCCGAACGATTGATAGTTTCGAACACTTTGTCCATAAATTGTAGGTGTTCTTCACTCTCCCACTTCATTCTTCTCTTAGCCAAAGCATGGTGATAACCGCTGATTCCGAGCCCTATTGAGCGATACTTCTGATTAGTTATTTCTGCATAAGGAACGGGATAGAAGTTAAGACTGATCACATTGTCTAAGGCGCGAACTATCGTTGCTACCTTCTCTCTCATCTGTTCTTCATCCTCCAAAGGAAGGCGACCTAGAGAAAGACTGGCTAGATTACAAACGACGAACTCACCTGGTTTGGTAGTTGTGACAACAATCGTTTCTCCATCCTTCGTTTCGATAGTCTTCGATACAGTCTCTATAGGTGCCATGTTCTGCGCAATCTCCGTGCAGAGGTTAGAACAGTATATCATGCCCTTGTGGTGATTAGGGTTTGCACGGTTAACTGTATCTCGATTGAATGTGAATGGAGTACCCGTCTCGACTGCAGAACGTAGAACCAATCGGATGATGTCCTTGATACTTATCACACGACGCGTGAGTCTTTGGTCGTTGACACAATCGAGATACTTACGTTCCCACTCCTCTCCGTAACAATCTTCAAGACAATATCCTTTGATGCGCATGATCTCATTTGGACAGAAAAGATACCAATTCTGATCCAAGTTCTCATCCGCCATCTTCCAGAAAAGGTCAGGATAACAAACAGCTGGGAAGATGTCATGTGCTTTCATGCGATCGTCTCCGTTATTCGTGCGAAGTTGTAAGAACTCTGGTAAGTCCTTATGCCATACATCCAAGTAAACGGCTACTGCACCTTGGCGCATACCCAACTGATCTACCGCAACTGCCGTATCGTTAACAAGTCTCATCCAACGAATAACACCACCAGCAACGCCTTTGAATCCTCTGATATTACCTCCTGTTGCACGCACCTTACCAAAGTACATACCCATACCACCGCCGAATTTGCTTACTTGTGAGAAGTTATCCAAACTGCGATAAATACCATCAAGGCTGTCAGGAACGGTGTCGATGAAGCAACTTGATAGCTGATGATTAGGTTTGCGAGCGTTCGAAAGCGTTGGAGTTGCCATAGTAACTTCTAGCTTACTAAGCATGTCATAGATACGATGAACCCACATGAGGCGGTTCTCTTTCTGCTCTGGCATGGCAAGATGAAGGGCTATACCGAGATACATCTCCTGTACTCGCTCTATGGCTTTACCCGCATAGTTCTTAATGACATAACGCTTCAGAAGAAGATCCAAACCCGAATAGTTCAATAGTTTGTTACGCTCTTCTTTGATAAAGGTAGCCGCTTCATTGATTTCCTCTTCAGTATAGTTCTGTAGGATATATTCACCATATAGACCTTCGGAAGTCATGTATTTCAACTTATTGTAGAAACCATCTATTCCAATTTCATCTTCCTGTTTCTTTATCTTCTGTTCAGCCCTATATGATAAGATGCGAGCCGATATCATCTCCCAGGCAGGAGCTTCAGGAGTGGTCAATTCTACGGCAGCTTTGATAAGAGTGTCTATAGCTTCTTTATGCGACATACCCGGTTTGCAAAGGTTAGCAAACTTCTCTTGAAGAGTCACCATACTATATACACGCTCTCGATACTCACGTGCCACGTCTTGCAGAACAGTGGTTAATTCGGTATCATCAGCCATTCGAGCGATGTCATTGATAGCCTTTCTCTGCTCGTTGCGCTGGTATCTAAAGAGGATGAAGTTCTTTGCTTCGTCATAATGACCATGCATCATGAGATGCTTCTCCACCTGATTTTGAATCTCTTCAACGGTTCTTTGGTCTGGATTATCAATGATAATCTGCTCAACCTCAGCCACCATTGCGGCTATCTCTTCGTCCTTTATGGTCTTACCAGTGCTGATAAAACTCTTCTTAATGGCTATCGCTATCTTATTATTATTATATCTTTCCGATTCGCCATTACGCTTTATAATATCCATTGAATCTATTTATAAGTTTTCTATTTTAATCTACTTTTAATCGAATGAACAACGAGTATGTTCTTAATAAACAATTATTTATCAAATAGTTATAATTAATTTGCCATTTTGATATAGGCAAAGTTACCAAAAAAAAATGATAGCGAGTTGTCTATAATGTATAATTTTCAAGTCTTATAGAGTTTTAATAGTTATCTATTTTATGTGTTTCTCGATACTTGAAAAGTTGTCTTTTAAAGCCAATCTATGGCTTGTTTTTATTCTTTATATTGTTGCTTATTGAAGATGTAATTACTTGTCTCCTTTTAATAATGTGCTTCTTTTCTTTCTATTAATGCCTGTGTGTAATCGAGATAGAACTTACCTAAATTGGATAATACTTCTTCTTACGCTAATAAATAAACTAAAAGAAGAAAGAAAATAGGCAAGAAGAAATATAATAATAGACTAATTTATAGATTAAGAAAGGTTTTCCTCTGCCCTATTCGAATATTTTTAATTGTAAAGAAGATTATTTCTTGTTTCATAGAATAGTGTTTGTTATAATAGAAAAAGGCATAAAAAAAGACTGTTCCAAATATCAACTATGGTGTATTTAACCGATAGATTGATATTTAGAACAGCCTTTAGAGTATTATACTTTAGTTGGTTTTGCTTTAAAGGAGTGCCTGATAGCTCCTAAACCTATTATAATGAACGGAATACTAAGTATCTGTCCCATATCAATAGGAAGACCTGCTTCGAATGTTTCTTGCACCTCCTTGGTGTATTCAATGAAGAATCTAAAGGTGAAGATAAGCGTTAGGCAGAGACCGAAAAAGAGTCCTGTACCCACTTTCTCAGGGTGGCGTCTATATATAAAGTATATGATTGCGAAGAAACAAATGTATGCTATCGCCTCATAGAGTTGTCCCGGATGGCGTGGATAAGTATCAACTTTATAGAAGATAAACGCCCATGGCACATCAGTAACCTTACCGATTATCTCTGAATTCATAAGGTTTCCAAGTCGAATAAAGGTCGCTGTGAGTCCTGAAACAATCCCAAAGAAGTCGAGAACAACCCATGTTGGCATCTTCATACGGTGTATGTAAAGGGATAAACCAATGAGCATTCCAATGACACCACCATGTGATGCGAGTCCTTGATAGCCTGAGAAAGTCCATGAACCATTAGCTAAATGCTTGATAGGGACGAACATTTCGATGACATGATCCCATGAAGTAAGGAAGTATTCGGGCTCATAAAAGAGGCAATGACCCAATCTTGCACCTGCAAGAATGCTTATGAACATGTAAAGGAAGAGTGGTTCAAACTTCTCATCAGGGTAATTATGGCGTTTATAGAGCCACTTCATCATGAAGAAGCCGAGTGCTAAACCCACTAACCAACACATTCCATACCATCGAATACCTGCTGAACCAATATGTATGAGATACTCGTCTGGTCTCCAAGCAATATAAAGTAACGTATTCATAGTGATGTGAGTTATTGCTTATACATTGAATCGGAAGTGCATGATATCACCATCTTGTACAACATACTCCTTACCTTCTATACCTAGTTTACCTGCTTCTCTGATAGCTGCCTCAGAGCCATATTTAATGTAATCTTCGTATTTGATGACCTCAGCACGTATGAATCCCTTTTCAAAGTCGGTATGAATTACACCTGCACATTGTGGTGCTTTCCATCCTTTATGGAATGTCCATGCCTTCACCTCCATCTCACCTGCTGTGATGAAAGTCTGTAAGTTGAGGAGATGATAAGCCTTATTGATAAGACGATTCACACCACTTTCTTCCAAACCAAGTTCTTCGAGGAACATTTGCTTATCCTCATAACTATCGAGAGAAGCGATGTCTTCCTCTGTCTTAGCAGCTATAACCATTGCTTCAGCTCCCTCTTCAGTAGCAATCTTCTCAATCTGTTTGCTGTATTCATTGCCTGTCTTTGCGCTAGACTCGTCTACATTGCAAACATAAAGGACTGGCTTAGTGGTTAAAAGGAAGAGATCGTGTGCTGCTTGTTGTTCTTCTTTGCTTTCGAACTCAACGCTACGTGCATTCTTACCCTGCTCTAGTACTTCCTTATAAGCTTCTAGTACAGATACAAGAATCTTAGCATCTTTATTGCCAGTAGCTGCAATCTTCTGTTGTTTTGCTAGTTGTGACTCTATCGTTTCAAGGTCTTTTAGCTGCAATTCAGTATCAATAATTTCTTTATCTTCTATTGGATTAACAGCCATACCACCTTCTCTTACAACGTTATCATCCTCAAAACAACGGATAACATGTATGATGGCGTCACATTCACGGATGTTACCAAGGAACTTATTACCGAGTCCTTCACCCTTAGAAGCACCCTTTACAAGCCCTGCAATATCAACAATCTCGCAGGTAGCAGGAACGATTCTTCCTGGGTGAACAATCTCTGCTAACTTATTGAGGCGTTCGTCTGGAACGCTAATTACACCGAGATTCGGTTCGATAGTACAGAACGGGAAGTTAGCTGCCTGTGCTTTGGCACTGCTTAGACAGTTGAAAAGAGTAGACTTACCAACGTTTGGTAGTCCTACTATACCACATTTTAATGCCATGTTCTAATAAACGTTTATATCTTTGATGCAAAAGTACATAATTAATTCGAGACTAGCAAATATCAAATTCTACACTGATTCTGGCTAAAAACTTAAAAACAGAAAACCTAAGATAAAGTGGTTTATGTTACTAAAAAATAATATCTTTGCACTTAAATTAATAGTCTTCACGGAAGATAGATTAATTGAATTATATAAGATAAACTAGATATATAATGCAAAGCTCTTTATTTAGCAATGATTATTTGAATTATAAGTTTCCAGAACCTCAGTATTTGGGAGCTAAATACATTCATAGAGCATGGATTGCACAATTCATACCGACCGACACACACGTTGCTCTTGATGCCTTTGGAGGATCACAATCTATTGCTTATTTATTAAAGCAATTTGGAAAGACAACTTATACAAATGATTTCTTGAATTTTAATTATCAAATAGGAAAAGCTCTTATTGAAAATTCAGGGGAACTACTAACTAAAGAGGATATTGATATACTTTTCTCTCAGAATCAGAATCCTTCAGAGTACAATCTGATGGAAAAGCTATTCTCTAATTTATTCTTTTATCCTGAAGAGGCAGCTTTACTTGATAGCTTTAGAAGTAATGTGCCACGTTTGCAAAACACATTTAAGCAGTCGCTCTCTTTATCTATTATGTGCCGAAGTATGACAAGAAAAGTTACAATGGGACATTTTGCTCACACGCAGGCTTTGGTATATGCTGCTGACCCCGTTCGAGTTAAAAGGAATCGTTCCTTAATTCGTCCGTTAAAGAAAATATTTCTTGATTTATTACCAGATTATAATGCTGCTGTTTTTAATAATCAAAAGAGTAATAAAAGTTTTCAAGAAAATATCCTTGACCTTCTACCAAAGTTATCGAATGTTGACTTAGTTTATTTTGATCCACCTTACTGCAATAGCCATGCAGATTATCAGTCATTTTATCATCTTTTAGAGACATTCGTTGAATACTGGAAAGATAAGCAATTCGTTAATGGAACCAAGCGTTATGAGCCAAAGAGATATAGTGGTTTCGATAAAAACAGTGAAGCAATAAATAGTTTAAGACTGATGTTTGAAAAGTCTCAACACATACCAACTTGGCTTGTTAGCTATAACAATAAAAGCTACCCTGACATAAAAACGATGGTAGACATGATTAAACCTTATAGAAATGTCAGAGTTGAACGCAAAAGATATGCTAACGGACGAGGAGGAAAAGGGAGTGTTGCTGGAAGCAGTGAGATATTATTAATTTGTACACCAAAATAAAAACATGACAAACTTTGAAAAATGGGACAATGAGTTCAGAGCAAACAACCTATTTGCTTTTAACCATAAGGAAAAAGCCTTGTTATACCTGAAAGTAAGAGCAGTGTGCCGTGGTAAACTAATAAAGCAATTTGTAGACAACAATCAACTTACACTCGAGTCAGCAAAGCTTAATGATCAGTTTTCAGAATTATATGCTTTATTAGAAAAAAATCCTAAGGGCATGGACATGCTCAATGAGTTTCTGCGTGATAGAAATAATGAATGGTATAAAACACAGGGAGTTGATGAAGAGAAAGTGAAAAGTGGTCTCCGTAAGATAAATAATTACGAATGGGGAGGCGACCAAAACAACTCTCTGGATCAGTATCTTGTTAGGAGATATATCAAAGTGATTAGTGACTATGATTCTCTCCAAATGAGAGCAAATGAAATCTCTGCAAACGTATGGAATTTTGTGCAGACTAGCTGGTACAATCACTGGACTTCTAACCTCATTGAATCTATCTTTAAGAAGCATAAGCATGTACTTTCGGCTATTGGAGAAATAAAGAGTGTAGATTTCTTTATAAAAGATTATCCCATAGATTTAAAAGTAACTTATTTCCCAAATAAATTCATGGAGAAGAAGTTACAGAAAGAGTTAGGCTGTAAGGAAATAACTTGGCTTAAAAGAAAAACAAAAGCGTTGGGAATTAAACCGGACAAAAATCTTTCTGATGCAGAACAATTCATTTATCTAAAAGAAGAACTTGAGAGTCATGGACATGCAGAGTATATAACACTACTTACAAAGAAAAAGAGAAGTATTGTTAACGAAGCTCGCAACAATCCAAAAGAACTAATGAAATGGCTGTACGAGAATCAGAGCTTCCGCTTGTTTGGTGCAGAGAACTATTTATTCCTTGTGCTTGTTGATATAAAGGATATGACACAATCATGGAAAATGAAGCGTGCTTTCTCATTAATAGAACCAAAAGTGAACGATTATCTTAATAAGTTTACGAAGGATTCTCTGAAACAAATTAATTTCAGTTTTAATAAAAAACAATATAAAAGCTTATCAGATATTATTTTTATCGTAAAAGAATAGCTGAAGAAAGAATTTTGATTTTAGATTCTGTTACTATAATCTTGTGTTATATCTCCACAAAGTAGGGACAGACGCCCTCGTCTGTCCGCCCGAACATCCCTACTTCTTAATGAAATCTCCCTCTTATGAGGATAGACGAGGGCGTCTGTCCCTACTTTGTGGAAATTGAAAACGCCTATCCTAACTAGTTTCCGTTAGGCACATTCCCTCCTTCGGAGGGGCTTGGGGAGGCTTTATCCTACCACCGGTCCTTCACTCTCCTTTTCTTTCGGAGAAGGGCTGGGGCTTTCCGGCTTTTTACCTTTCTTCCTTGCAGGGTTATCCACATCCACCTCAATCTTCTTCAGCGCATCCGTGACGGCTGACTTCCAGCGAACAAGGACGCGAGGACGCTTCAAGGATTCGGCAGAGACTTCCTTTACATCGTCAATCAACTTTGAAGGTATTGCCACGCGGAACGAAAACAAGTCGCCAAGGTCTAGCGAACCACCAAGACTAATCACCTCAATAGCAATATTACGCAGGGTGATAATCACGTTTCTCACATCTCCCTCACTCAATGAGGTTTCGCGAACAATACGGTTAACAAGCCAGTCGGCTGAAAACTTCATCGGCGCTTTTGGCACAGCATTATACGCTTTTTGACCTTTCTTTGGACCAATCTTGTGTGTGGTCTCAACTACCTTAAATGAAATCATACAATAATAAATTAAAGGTTTAATAAATATGGAGCCTCGCCTTTCAGCAAGGCTCCGTTAACTATATTTTCTTTCGTTTTCTCTTCCTTATATCAAGACCTT
>ERZ773061.674-NODE-674-length-13400-cov-40.710603_pt1 | contig 13400 bp, 9 predicted proteins | sample MGYA00580627_ERZ773061 | MGnify/ENA primary metagenome ERZ773061 (study PRJEB29015, sample SAMEA2738119) | human oral metagenome | biome: human oral; feature: human-associated habitat; material: saliva | place: China | collected 2223 ...
CCATCTTGACCACTTGTTGGTTCGTCGAGGATGAGGATTTTAGATTGCATTGCTAACGCAGAAGCGATAGCAACGCGTTGCTTTTCACCGCGGCGCAATGTTGGAGGATAGGCTTCACGTAAGTGAGAAATACCTGTGCGCTCCAATACTTCATCAACAATGCGTTTTACTTCGGATTTACTGCGACCTAGTGATTCAGGACCGAAGGCAACCTCTGTGGCTACTGTTGGTCTGAACATTTGGCGATCCGGTTGTTGGAATACATAACCAATAAATTGACCACGTTTAGATGGCGGCATAGATGTAATATCTGTGCCATTATAGTACATACGGCCTTCACTAGATTTTTCAAGACCTACGAGCAAACGAGTGATAGTCGTTTTACCACAACCATTGCGGCCACCGATGGCGATGTATTCGCCCCCTTCGATGGTGAAAGTCACATCACGGAAGATGTCTACAGATGGCACATAGCCAAAGCGGATATTTTCAACCTTAAGCATGAGCGCCACCGTCCTTTCCTTGTACATCATCAACGCGTTGAATTGGTTGCTTATTTTCTACCATATTAGATTGATTTGCCAGAGAGTTGCTTTCACCATGCACCTCTTTTTGAATAGCGTGAGCCATTTCAATTTGGTGCAAGCCCTTGATAGCAGACTCGATGCTAAGCCACGGCTCATCGCTGTGGAAGCCTGCTTGTTCAAGTTCCATGTACGTAGTGAACACAGATGGCAACGCATCAACGTGAATATTGTGTTCGTACATGTAACGAAGCGTAGTTGGTACATCGTCATCGCACGCAATAGAGCCATCCACCATGAGAGCCATGCGGTTTGCATACGGCAATACAGCGTGTAAGTCATGGTCGATAACGACAACGGTAATACCGTGTTTCTCATTTAAATCACCTACGAGGCGATATAATTCGGCAGTCCCATCTGGGTCGAGGGAGCTCGTTGGTTCATCAAGAACAAGAACCGTTGGGTTCGTAGCCAATACGGAAGCAATCGCCAAACGTTGGCGTTGACCACCGGATAGACTAGTAATCTTGCGGTCTTCTAAGCCCACAAGACCAACTTGCTTAAACACCTCTTCAGAACGAGTTCTAATCGTTTCACGATCATAACCGCGGTTTTCCATAGCAAAGGCTACTTCTTCGCGAACTGTCATCGTTACAAGCTGTGTATCGTAATCAGCGAGAACCACACCGATATGGTTCGCTAGCTCTGGGATTTCCATTTGCGTAGTCGCTTTGCCATCTACGAACACCATGCCTTCAAGGCGGCCACCGTAGAATTTAGGCACAGCCCCTACCATAGCCATGCAAAGGGTACTTTTACCACAACCAGCAGGCCCAGTCACAACGAGGAAGTCACCATCATGTACATCAAGATTGATGTTTTCAAGGGATGGCGTAGTCGCCTTAGGATGGTAATAATTTACGTGCTCAATGGAAATCTTAGCTTGGCGCTCAGGCAAGATTGTCATATGACTATGGTCAGACGTCAATTGATCTGTGCTTGGCAACATGCCACGTTTAGAGAATAGACGTTGCGCCGGAATATACAAAATTGGTGTAATGGCACCATTCAAGGCACCTACGATAAGAACCATTGGCCACATACCGTACATGTACACATTGTCTGGCAAACCCAATACTTTCCACAAGAGGGTAACGAAGATACCACCAGATACAACTGTGGCTAAGAAGCCAGATAGGATTGGCGTCAAATCAAAGCCACCGATTTTGCGGAACTTTACGGACAACATAGCACGTGTCACGAGAGCGGCTGTCAACGCACCGCCTGGTTCAGACAACAAGTTGCCGTACGGGAATGCTGACTTAGACGTCAATACGTTGATGAGGGCTGCCACAAGGCCAATCCCCAAGGTTTGACTCAAACTAGGACGAGTCAATAAAATAGCTACGCAGTACGTAGCAATCGTCCAGTTTGGCGTTACCCCAGCCACACTAGGGCTCACCAAATGCAATATCGTGCCCAATGCGAGCATCAATGTGCTGACAGTAACCCATCTAAACTGGCCACCCTGCACATGCGTGTACACAAGATCTTGAATCCGTTCCATAATAGCCTCTTTTCTAAAAATGAATATATAATCTATATTTTATCACTCTTCGAGGACTTTTGCACGCATGAGGGTTAAGAGTAATATCTTGACTTTTATGAACTTACTTCAGATCCTTTAATCTTTCAGTGAGAAACGTTTCTACACATTCCTCAAAGCTTAGATCCATGCGTTCCGCGAGGATTGCTAACCACCATACACATTCACCGATTTTGGAGGGTAGCAATTCTTTGTCAGCACTAGGCCAACGACCTTGATTATCCATAGTTAATCGCCCCACTAAGCCCGCATCAGTTAAGAATGCCAATGCATCTTCTTCTACCGACCAAACAGAACCATGTATCTCTGTTTCTAGTTCAAAATATTTATTTCTTATTTCTTTTGAAAGTAAGTTTACTTCTTTTAAATCCATGATGTCCTCCTAGAAAGATTTCTTAAATACATAAGCCTTATTCTCCATTTATACAAAAGAAATAGGCTACGTAAGTAGCCTATTATCAATATTTTAATATACTATCAAAATATATTAGAACTAGAAAATCCTATGCCATATATCCAAATCTAGTATATACATACTCAAAGACATCTCCACGACAAACTTCAATTTGTTGTTCATCATAGCTTTCTGGAAGTTCTCGCCAAAGGATATCTCGAATTAGATTTTGTATCTCTGCTGTTGTTTCATCCTTATCTGTCCAGTGATCCATCTTAGAAATTGCTTCTGTTATTTTGGTATACATCTCTGTAGCAGTCGCTTTTACTTTTTTAATATCTGCTTTATTAGGATTGCCTCTTGTTAACAAATCAAAGATAGCCAATTCATCATCAGTGGTAAACCCTTCACGGATATAGCGGGATTCTTCTTCCGTTAACTCTTTTACTAACTGTATTAATGCTTCAAATGTTTTTTCTATATTAGTACGGTCTTTACCAGAGTTATAATCTTCAATAATTTGTCTATAGCGCTCATAGTAATCCCTGCGATTAGGATTAGCTGCTACCAGTCTATCCAAACTACGTTCAATAAAATCACCTAAATCATTGAATAGTAAGTTCTTATGTTTGACCCTTGTAAACTCTTTACGCAGAATATTAAAATTGATAGCACTTATATCAATACGAGTTATATACTCTGAACCAACTGAATCTTCTGTTTGCCCTAGAGATTCTTTCATTCCTATATGGTCACTAATAATCGCATTAATAGTAACCATCAAGTCAGTAGTATCTACATCTCGGCGCTTAGGCTTTAACATCCGATGTATTGCTGCAATTGTCTCATACACTCTTCGTGTATCCACAGAAATATCATCACGCTCAATATATTTCATCAACTTATGCAACTCTGATGCACAAGCAGTGAAGGTTTGTTTATCTGCTACAGTATCGCAGACAGCATTAGCGGCCTTATTTAAATTAGATAATCTATCAAAAGGATTAGTTTTAGCATCAGAAAAATCTTCTATATATATATCCTTCTGTTTAAAAAAGGATATTACCATATTGATTAATTCTAGTATGCGAGAAACGAGCTTCTCTTTATCGATGGTGGGATCTACGCCATCATGATTACCAACATTTGCAGTATATTCAGCCAACGCCTTTTTAAGTGCATCTACAATACCAATATAATCAATTATTAAACCATTGCTCTTACCTTCATTAACACGATTAGCACGAGCAATTGTTTGCATTAAGGTATGTGCTTTTAATGGTTTATCTAGATATAAACAGGACAAACACTTAACATCAAAGCCTGTAAGCCACATAGCACATACAAATACAATACGTAATGGATTATCCGAATCTTTAAACTCTTTATCGAGGTCTCGTTTTACCATTTTCCGTCGATGTGTTTCAATATCTAGGCCCCAAGCTTTAAATGTTTGGATTTCATTTTGTTCTTGGCTAATAACAACAGCCATGTCCGTTTCTTCCATCCATTTTAGTTTGCGTACTAGTTCTTGTGCTTCTTGTTGTGTCGCTGCTTTAATTTGTTTTTTTAGATGCTTAATCTCTTCTTCCCAATATTCCTGCACATAATCGTACATACGAACACAGGTAACTTTATTTAAGCACACAAACATGGCTTTACCACTAGTCCACACATCGGAATAATGTCGTACAAAGTCCTTAGCAATAGAGCGAAGTCTTGGCTCAGCAGTAAGAATATGAATTGACTTTTCAAATTCCTTCTCTAACTTCTCTTGTTGTGCACTATCTAAATCTGCTGCTTCGATAGCATCTAGAATTTCATCGGTTATCTCTGGATTTTGTAAATCATCTAGCTTAGCACCACGATTTTCATAATACAATGGTACCGTAGCACCATCTTCAACAGCTCGTTTAAAATCATAGACCGATATATAGCCACCAAAGGTACGTTCTGTGATATTATCATATGAAAGTAATGGTGTACCAGTAAACCCAATACGGGCCGCTGTTGGCAATAGCTTCATCATATTATCTGCATATAGCCCATACTGACTACGATGAGCCTCATCAGACATAATAATGATGTCATGATCAGGATAAATCGGCTCTACATCAGATTTATTAAACTTGTGAATTAATGTAAAGATAAAACTAGGATTCCCCTTTAATTTGGTAATTAAATCCTCACCACTAGTGGCAATACATTGTTTTGCCTTACTATCCTTACCAAGAATGCCACAATTTTCAAAGGTATCACTAATTTGTGCATTCAGCTCTTCTCGATCTGTAAGAACTACAAAAGTTGGTGAACCTGCCATCTTGCGACGTATCTTCTGTGCAAAAAAAGCCATAGAATAGCTTTTACCAGAACCTTGTGTATGCCAAAAGACACCAAGTTTACCATCTTTTAATTCTCTATCAGCATACGCCTCAACCGCCTTATTTACACCTAAGTATTGGTGATTCCGAGCTAATATTTTAGCAATACGACCATCAGAATGATCATAAAGGATAAAATTCTCTAGCAAATCAAGAAAATTTTCCTTATTACAGATACCGAGAAGCATAGTTTCAAAAGCTACACTCCCTTTTTCATCCTCATCTAGACGCTTCCATTCATGAAAGAATTCATATTTACTACCAACAGTACCAACCTTTGCTTCTAAGCCATTAGAAAGCATCACAAAGGCATTGTAATAAAACAATTGTGGAATGGTATCTAGATAGTCTTTATAGTTATCCTCATAAGCATTTCGTACATCTATATCCGGCCGTTTCGACTCAATAAACAGCAAAGGAATACCATTCACAAAGCCAACAATATCTGCTCGCCGATTATACAAATCACCATGAACAATGAACTCCTTTACTGCTAAGAATTCATTATTATGTGCATTATTGAAATCTATAATAGCAGCCTTTTTAATCTCTGTTCTCCCATCAGGACGCTTAGCCGTTACAGGAATACCATCACGAAGATAGTTGTATTTCTCTTCGTTGATTTGTAGTAAGGATGCTGTTGATATTCTACGAGTTAATTTAGTAATCGCCTCTATAATTTGTTGTTCATTAATCCAAGGATTGAGTCGTTTAAGAACCTTACGGATCTCTCTAGTCAATAAGACTTCTTTATAACTAGTCCTACCAAATGTGCCATCTACTCCTAGTTGCTCAGTATTATATGCATACGCAACTTTCCACCCCAATTTATTCTGTAGCACATCACAGGCACTATCCTGAACTAGTTTCTCTTCAGAATAATCATGGCTCATAGTAACACCTCCTTTACACCTCTATTTCTCCACTCATAAGCTTAGGAAGTAAACGATCTCGGGCTTCGGTCAATATTTTAATTTGTTTAGATTTTGAAAAAATAGACTTTATCATAGGACTTACCAAATCATTAAATTCAACAACTATAGCTTCATCTGGCACTAATACATCTAAAGTTTTGAATATCTTCATATTAATACCTGGTTGAGCTGCATTTTTATTTAAATTTTGCATTTTTAAATAGTACTCAGGACTATACAAGGTAAGAAAAATATAATATTGTAACGCTTCATCATCCATATGGAGCAAAAATACATGCTCATTAACTGATGCTTCACGATGAGGAAAATCATCTTGAAATAAACTAGTCCGACCAATATATGCTCCATCTTTATATATGAGAATATCTCTATCTTTTAATTTTCCTTTATTCATATTCTCATAAAACTCTTTAGATATAAGTTTTTCAGTTGAAAAATTATATTTACCTAAACCGATTACATTCTCTGCTCCAATACTTAGAATTCCATCTTTCAGATTAGAATCTATTCCGCCTTTAGGTCTAGATCCTGACTCTAGTCTATGATTAAGATCTGCTAGTTTTCTTATATTCCATCCTTCTGGGACCCCATCTACAACTTCTACTTTTTCATACCCAGGAAATCGTAAATCTACAAACCATTCTTTATATAAACGCTGTGCCGCCTCTTCAAGAAGCTTTATTTGCTTTTGATTATTTTCAATGAGATCATCATAAGCTGAGAGAATATTTACAATACGTTGTTGCTTGACAATTTCTGGAATTACAATCTCAATATTTCTAAGAGAGGAAAGTGTAATAGTTCTTTGTGCTGCACCGACAGCTACAGAGTCGGCAATCATATAAAATTCTCTTCCCAACATTACATAATATAAATATTCTGGTACAATTTCTTTGATATTAGGTCTTAGAATAGCAATATGCCTTTGAAAAATAAACTCTTTATTATTTTTTATAAAAACAGGAATACCAAAAGAGCCAACTACAGAATATAAAATATCATTAGCTTTTGCTTTTCTTTTAGAGTCTATTTTCTCATAATACCATCTAGGCACAAACATAGTATCACAAAAATCTATTTGATTTAAATTCGTAATGTTGGAAATTGTTACAAAAGGAACCCCTGAATTTGATTTTGGAGGAGCTTGATGATCTCCATCTGAAATTGAAATGCATATATCTTGTAATCGGACTTTTTTCGTACTCATAGTCCCATCCCCTTCATATTTTTAGAGATAGTTTCCATGAGCACATTAGATTCTTCTTGTAATACTAATAACTCCTTATGTATTTCAACCATACGTTCTTCAAAGTTAACACCATCATCTTCTACAGGGGCTACACCAACATAAGCACCCGGTGTGAGGGACCAACCTTTATCTTCAATGCTTACACCCTCATTGTCACCTTTAGCTTCATTTGTGATATACGCAACCTTACATAGACCCGGTATATCTACATATTCACCATCGCCAAATTTTTCATATAACCATTGAGCTTCTTGGGCAATAGCTAATGTTTCTTTAACAGCTTCTACCTTTTCATCGTATTCTTGCTGAACTTTTTTACCTTTACCGCGACCCGCATCAGCAACAGCTTGTTTACCTTCTGCCTCAATAGCTTTCACTTGTTCAGAAAGAGTTTCTATATATTCAGCAAAGGTTTTATCTTCACCTAATGTACGACGATATTCATTAAGCAGTTCCGTATATTTTTCAACTTCTCCACGATAGAGCCAAACGATAGCATTTAAATTCTTTAATTGCCATTCTGTCCATTCATTTAGTGTACGATCAATAACTGTATAGTAATTACGGGCATCAATGAATAGTACCTTATCTTTAATAGTCTCTGGTTTTGCTTTATCAAAGAACCATAAGGAACATGGCAAGGATTTTGTATAGAAGAAGTTATTACCAACGCTCACCATTACATCGACAGCACCAGTTTTTATAAGGCTTTCACGAATATCCTTATCCTTACCTTGACTATCCGTAGCAGAGGAGGCCATAACGAAACCAGCACGGCCTGTATCGTTCAGATAGCTATAAAAATAAGAAATCCAAAGATAATTGGCATTACCAATTTCCTTATTTTTATTAACTCCAGGCATGCCAAATGGCAAGCGTCCCGCAGCCTGTGTAGATTCAGATTTAACCTTATCTACGTTAAATGGAGGATTAGCCATAATATAGTCACAACGACCATCTAATTGATGAGCATCATTGTAAAAGCTATTGCCTTCATCACCAGATTTAATAACACCAGTTAAACCATGAACTGCCATATTCATTAAGCAAAGTTGTGCATTATACTCAACCTTTTCTTGACCATAAAATGTCATTGTACTATTCGCATTCATGCCATGAGAATTAACAAAGTCACCAGATTGAATGAACATACCACCAGATCCACAGGCCGGGTCGAATAGCGTACCATGAGTTGGCTCAAGTACATTAACAATCATCTTAACTAGAGATTTGGGCGTAAAGAATACACCATCATCAGAAGCAATGTTCTTAGCGAATTTATTTAAGAAATACTCATAGATTCGCCCAATGATATCTCCACCTACTTCATCAAGGGCAGAGTTATTAAAGATACGAAGGATTTCTGCTAATAGCTCATCTGAAAAGTCTGTATAGTTCTTAGGCAATATCCCTGTGAGTTGCGCACTTTGATCTTCAATTAAAGCCATGGCATTATTGACTACTTCACCAAGACTAGTCATAATTTGACCATCTTTACTAGTTAAAGCTGCACCTTTGATATCCTCTGGCAAATTAAGGAGATAGTCATATTGTGCTTCTACTGGTAAATAAAGGGCACTTTTAGCCTTAAAATCACTAGCTTCTACAGGCATAACACGGCCATTACGCATAGGTCTATCTTTTAAAATTTCAGACTCAACCAACTTAAAACGACTATACGCATAGCGTAAGAAGATAAGACCTAAAACAGGCATACAATATTGATTTGACGTTAGTTTGGATCCTGCACGTAATGCATCTGCAGCTTCCCATAATTCATTTTCTAGTTTTCGTATATTAATCATCATTTCAGCCCTTACATTATCAATAATACATGTAAAGCCATATAAAGTTTTTACTCCAATATATGGCTTTGAGTCATGTGTTTTTACGTATTTAATATCAATATTATACCATTATAAAGATAGTCACTAATTATGACCTTCAACGACCGTGCTATGCAACCAAAAATCCAGAATCCAATTCTTCTCGAAGAATTTGTTTAATGTTGGTTTTTGTAATTTTCAAACTACCATTAGCAGTAGCTCGTCTTACACAAGGGAATCCCTCAGTATTTTCCATACGATTAATAACACTACTGAATTCATCCTTACCATAGGTAGAATGTGGCATAGGTCCAACTATGATCAATCTATATTTATTGTTATACATAAGGTTATTAAACTGATAACGTTGAATATCTTCATAATCAGTATGGCATTCTACTCGGCCTTTTAATCCCATTGCATTAAAGATGCCTTGGAGATCCTTCACCTTACAATTCGTTTCACCGATGATAAGAATTTTTCCATCAGGGGAGCCAATCAAATCATCAACCATAGTTGGTGTTAAATCTGGATAGTGATATTTCGTTAAAACAGTTTTTAAGTTATTGTTTTTAAAAGCTTGTGTAAGTTCTTCTGTAAAGTATTTAATCGCTTCACCCAATAAGGATGCATCATTCATGATATTAACATGTGTTACCAATTGAATTCCTCCTCTACAATTAATTCTTTTTGTTCGTTCAATGTTTTTAGTTCTTCTTTTATTGTTTTGATTTGAGTTTCTATCATTTGTATACGATTGACAACTTCTCTTTGCCTTTCAATAGAAACTTTTGGAATCTGCAGGGTTTTCAAATCTTTGAGAGATAAAGACTTAATTAATTGACCTACTGCAAATCGTTCTATTTGTTCACGACCCGCCTTACTATTGAAATAAAGTGCTAAGTATGGAAGCAAATATTGATTTTTATATTTTGGCAAGATAGTAATAGAGAATTGGTTACCATTGGCAATCAATTTATCATTACCTTCAACATACAGCATATTAGATCTAAATGGTGATGTTCTCCCCAATAGCCAAGTGTCATTATCTAAAAGCGTAAACTTTCTTTTAAGTTTTTCCACATCAATGAACGGACTTTGTGAATAATCTACAGCATCACCATCAGCATCTTTTGTGTATAAATAACGAACACCTGTATCTACATCTGTAACAAAATCATCTAGTTCTTTAGACGAAATAACTAACCCACGACTAATATTACAAATTTCTCCTAAAGGTACCCCATCAATAATATTAGTTTTTAGAGTATATCGTTTAGGTAATAAATTGTAACCTTCTCTAGCAATAGATTCGATACTTTCAAATCTACAAACTTCAGGGTTATCCAAGTCTTCAAGTACTGTAGTTACATCTATATCTTTTCTACGACGCTGCTCTGTATAGGCTTGACTTGCATCTAAGAATTTAACACCTTTATTGCCATATGATAATACGACTGCATATAACTCAATGCCTGTATTCTCAAGCAAACGATCTGGAAGTTCAATAATACTTTCAATATAGCCCTTCTCAACTAATGCTTGTCTTGTTTTTACACTGAGATTATTCGCTAATGTTGAGTTAGTAATCAAAGTTACCATTTTACCATTTCGATCTAGCAAACTGAGATTAAAGAGAATTTCATGCCACTCACCATCAGCAATCTTAGATTCTGGAACATCTAATTTTGATAAGGATGTTCTTTCTGGAAAGTACTCCATAGCCTTAGAGGAAGGTCGCCAAAGAGGCATTGTTAAAATTCGATCAAATAATTGATTTTCAACAATATCTTTAGGCTGAATAACCCCACCTGACTTCATATCTTGTTGAATTATTTGAAGCAATAACAATCGTAATTGTAAAACAACCATTAAGTCAGGGTGTATTGCATATGCAGTATAGTTAAGTGAAGGCATTCTACTTACCATATCTACTAATATACGACCTGGATTTGCATTACCTTGTAAGAAAGAGCATTCCTTAAGACTATTACAATCTACCAGTTCCTCTAATAAATTATTGAGAGACTCATTATCTTCTCTTGCTCCATCCTCTCGATATAGCTTTTGCTCATCATAGAATAATGCTATACCTAATAAGAAATCCTCCACATAGTGTGCATTATGACTAATAAATTTTCGTATATATTCCTCATGGATATATGCTTTCATTGTATTTTGAAATCCTGGATTATTAATTTTACCAGAGCTTAAAAAATTATCTAATGAACCAAAATCCATATCATAATGTTTGTAAAGATAAATCAATGCAGCCGTAACATTAATATCATGTCTTTTACGACCATTTGTAAAACGAATATCATCCCAATCACGTTTAAATTCTCGTACCTTATCTTGAGAATCAAAATACATTTTTTGCAAGTTCATAAGTGTCTTTTTCAAAAGATCCTCCATTCTGGTTTTTATAAACCGTTATAAATTACTGTAAAAATTTCGCTCCTCTTATCTAGGAGCACTTCATTTGGTTTAAGCATACCATTTTATAGTTTCATATTTTTTTACTCCTGGAATCCAGGAGTTCTATCTTGGTTTAAGGATACTATTTTTATATCGATCTATCAAACGGTTTCTTTAAACCAAATTATGAATATTAAAAAATAAAACAGTAATATATTCTACCGCCTCCTTATTTGGGTTTTAATAAACCAATTTTATTATAATTATTTTTTTACTCCCGTGCTTGGGAGCTTTATCTTGGTTGTATTTTAACATTTCTAGATTATTATGTCAAGTGGTTTTTATAAACCACTTTTAAATTTCTAATTCACTCTTTAATTGCTCTGATGAAATCCATCCTTGTTCTTCACCAGATTTACGACCGGCCTCTAAAGCGCCCATAAGTTTTATCGTAGCCATTACTCGTTCATAATCTTGAATGTCCATAATTATCTATCTTCCTTTCCCCTTTAAAGCCATATCATTAATGATTGCATTCGCAACATTAGTCGTACTTATTATAAAACAAGGGTTATAGGACAAAAAAGCACCCATATGGGCGCCAATATAAAAAATAAAGCAACACCGAATTAACGATGCTGCCGCTTGAAACCAAAAATGGTTTTTCTATGTATTTAAATATTACCTTATGTAGAACCATGTGTCAATAGCTCTAATAAGCACATTAAATGTAGCTTTTATATTATCATGTAACCTATAATCATTATCTCGGAAAAAGCGTTTCTTAAGTGCATTTAATTCACCACATATATGATTATGAACACCAGTACTAATACATATTCTCTGATGAGCATACATCGTAGTTAAGATTTGATAGGTAGAAATATGCCCCAAATGTCTACGTCTACTTGATGGTGATTTTATAAATTTAGCACATTCACGTTGCAAATCAGCATTAATACGTTTATTATGTGTAGAGTTTATATCGTTAATAATACAATTATTATGAGCACATGCATTCCGTAAACTTTTAACGGTATACATTAAGTATAATCGTTCTGTAATCTCAGTATTTTGCAATAATTCTGCACAATATTTGTAGAAGTATAAATACTGTCCAAAGGAAATCATTTCTAGAAAAGCCCATACAGGACAACGTTTATTTTGATCTTCAATATATTTAGCATATAAATTACCACAATATAAGCTACCACTATTTTTCCATAAATCATGCCGTAATTGTTCTAAATTAGATTCCTCTAGCTGATTCATATAATCCTCAACTACATAATAGGGCTCAATATTATTCTGCTGTAAGACAGATAATAAATGAACTTTTGAAAAATGCTCAATCCCAATAGCCATCTCTAACATGATTCGTCTTAATCTATTATCAATACATGCTAAATCAATTAAGTAGCTAAAATCTAGATTTACATATTTTCCAGATTTTGTAGATTTTAAAAAGTTCTTTCTAAAGGCTCTAAGTTTAAAGTAGTTATTATTCTCTACTAAATATTGTTCTGATTCCGCTTCAGTAATATTATTAAAGGTAATACCTTTAGATATACTATGCTCTACCTGTTCTCTTGGTGTTAAAAATGGACCATCCGACATACGGTCACTCCCTTCAAAATAAACAACCACACACCAAACAAAAGCAAAATTTCTATATATAATTATAGCACTTCTTAAATACCTTCGGTTCTATTATAAAATAAGAATGACCTAACACCCCAAACGGGACGTTAGGCCATTTCTCATTTTCTTATTTCCTAGGAGATGAGCCTAACGCATTCCAGAACGTTAATTGGCTCTTCTTCTTTTGTATTATACCATATTTACTTCTTATTTTACAGCATACAAAACAGCTTTCACTAGCATAATTAAATTTCTATTCTCACTTTCCCGTCATATAGATGTGATATAATGCATGTAAATACTTATGCCCGGGACATAGGAGGTCTATATGTACAAATATATTACTATTTTAGGGGCCGCTGGCCAGATTACACAGAAGTTAATTGCTACATTATTAACATATACAGACATGCACCTTACATTATA
>ERZ773061.678-NODE-678-length-13359-cov-7.033599_pt1 | contig 13359 bp, 9 predicted proteins | sample MGYA00580627_ERZ773061 | MGnify/ENA primary metagenome ERZ773061 (study PRJEB29015, sample SAMEA2738119) | human oral metagenome | biome: human oral; feature: human-associated habitat; material: saliva | place: China | collected 2223 ...
AAAATATAAAAGAAAATAACATCCAAAAAGCATTATGGCATATCAAACGCCATTGGTACCATATAGAAAACAATCACTCTAACAGCGATATAACAGCTGAACTATTCCATTTAAAAGAAAGTGTTGAAATCTTAATTCGAATTTTCAATGATGAAAAACCCTATCCAAATCTGGACAGGGACGAAGTGTTTTAAAAACTCTCTAAAAGGTAAAAGTACTAGTAACGTAATAAATTCTGTATTTAAATGAAGTCAATAACTATTGATATCTGTTTTTTTAAATATTTTTTATTATATTCTAAAAATTTTTGTAGTTAGAAAATCAGAAAAAATATAGACTACAAAAAATAATAATACAAATATTCCACCGAAATAAATTACGAAAGCTCCAATAATATATAAAGAGAAAAAGATTACATAAAATAAAACATCCAAACAGAACTTACGGCCTATTTTCCCGTCTCTCGCCAAATTGTCCTCTAGCTTGTAAAACCAACCTATCATTGGAAGATCATAAGATTTCTGTGACATTGTCTCCACCATACAATTTTTTATTTCGCATAATTTTCTAAATTCAATAACTTCCGACATGTTAGTATCTGTATTACCTAAAATTACTGGAGTAACTTTAATATTTCTATTATCACTCATTAATTGAATTTGAATTAAATATTTTTTTCCATCATATTCTATAGTCAAATCTTTTTCTAAAAACTCAAACGGTTCATTGTAATCAATATTGCTATTATTTATAAACACTTTGATAGATTCATCTTTTTTGAACTTAATCTTTTTTTTCTTACGGTCTAAAGTAAAACAGGATAAAAAGTCTAATATTACTCTTGATTGCTGTAATTTATCAAAATCAATTATCTCATTACTCTTATGAAAATCTAAATAATCTTGTAAAATAACTTTTTTCCAAGAATCTCTTGTATTTCTATATAAATTATTTTTAAAGATAATTTTTTTAAAAATTACAACTAAAAACATTATGGAAATTACTCCAATAATTAATGCAAAAACCCTTATATTATATTCTAGACTATTACTTTCTATAGTTTTATCTAAATTTAAAAATTTTAATAGTGACTCTATGTTACTTATACCGAGGAATGAAGTTAAAATAGTAATAACTGGTAAAAACCAATATTGCTTTGATCTTTCATCTAAAAAACTAATATAATTTTTTATGGCATCATCAGATACATTTTTATGAGCAAATTTAGCTGACATTGTATTATATATTTCATCTAAATACGAATATTCTCTTGAACGAGTTACATTTTTAAAATATACATCATAAAAGTCATTGTATATGTCATCTATAATTTTATATGTCGGCCTGATTATAAAGTTTCGATAGTATTTCAAAACTCCATAAAACATAAATAAAAAAAATGTTATTACAGCAATTACTATATTTAAACTACTAGGTACCATATATTTTCCTCTTTCAAATATTCTACACTATTTCATTAAATTCTGCACAGCGAAATTAGTGATTACAATATTTATTCCTGTAATCATCAAGCATTCCCATGATTTTTCCTTATATTTACTTTTCAATTATAAAAATTCTGTAGCATTTAACATCTCTGCAAGATAACTACCTTTTATCCAAACAAATTGATGATACATTTTTAGTCCATTGATTTCTAATGGCTTAGCTGTGGAATCTTTCCCGGATCCTCTAAGAAATACAATGTAATCTCTTGATTTTGGGAAATTCGGAGCCTCAATAATAATCCCGTTATTATTTACTTTAGGCATCCCATTTTTATCTTTTTCAATAACCAGCTCCAACTTGTTATTCTTAATTAAATATCTAACTTGTTCCCAGACTGGTTTTACTTTTCTTTCAATAAAATCATCATCAAAACTAATTATCTTGAAACCTAAAAAAATATTATCTTCATAAAGACCTGTACTTCCTTCTTTAAAAACGCTAAATAGAAATCTCTGCTCTGCAAAAAAATCTCTTATAGAAGTATATTCAAAGTCTATATCATTGTCCAACCACTCATCAAAATCAACCATTAAGAGCTTCGTGTCTTCAGTACGTTTATTTTTATCTGTCAGTACAATTGTTTTGGACTTAAATCCAAATTTATGAAATAACAAAATATCTTCAATTTTATTCGCTTGATTACTAAACATTTTGGCTAATATTCTTGATGAGATACTTTTTGATACTTTGCCATTTTTAGATAATTCTAACTGAACATCCAAAAACTCCGCTATTTCTTTAATTGTTTTACCGATAAATTCTTTAGATAAATTGGAAAGAATCCTTTTCAGTTCAGATAAGTTTGAAAACTTTTTGTCCGGTAAAAGAGGTTGAAATTCCTTTCCAAAATGTTCTTGAACAATCGTGGTAACAAAATTTTTAGTTAGTCTAAATCTTGGTGAATTTGGAAATTTCGGAGCAGTATCCATAAAAGACATTTCTGTTCTTAACTTAGAAATTTTGGGAAATTCTTCTTGCTTATTTAAATTTTTTTTCTCAACATTCCTAACAAAATCTCTTACGATTCTCCAATCGTTTTCTAAAACTATTTGATCTTCTTTACTAAATTTAAAAAATTGAAAGCCTTGTATTGGAAAATGAAAATATTCTGAAGCAGGTACAGTTTTGTCTGAATCGTATAAATAATAAACTAATAACAATTCTTCTAGTTTATGCCATAGGGTTGAATCATAAAAGTCATCTTGTTGGGCAATTTTATCTAACGACACTGCCGTGATACTCATTGGTTCTTTCGCCTCTATAGCATATCCGCTTTTATTTCGTGAAGAAACTCTTTTCACCCCTGTAGTTTTTAACTCTACTGGTCTATCGTCAATTAACAAGTCGGCTTCTTGCTTTACATCAGCAGGATAGCCAAAAACAGACTGTTCAATCACATCTCCAGCTATTCCTGTAATTTTAGGGTTATTCTCTGTTTTGTTAAAAACATTATTTCTATCTACTTCACCAAGAGTCTTTCCTACAATAGGATTTAATATCCCTAAGACTTCCTCCATAGAAAATAAATGATCTGCCATAATCCACCTCAAATATTATTCTATTAACTATTATATCAAGATCTAGTAATAAATACTTGATCGATTCACAAAAATATTATATAATTAGAAAATAAGGATAGGAGAAAAAATGAAAGTATTAGAATTATTTGCCGGAGTAGGTGGTTTTCGTGTTGGACTCGAGAACTCAGATAGAGAATATTTCGAAACTAAATGGGCAAACCAGTGGGAACCATCTCGTAAATCTCAAGATGCTTTTGAGGTATATGACTATCACTTCCCTGACAGTGAGAATATCAATATTAGCATCTCTGATATCAGCGATGAAGATTTTTCAAAAATGGATGCAGATATGATTGTAGGAGGTTTTCCTTGCCAAGATTATTCTGTTGCCAGAAGTAAGAAGGATGAAAAGGGTATTGAAGGGAAAAAAGGGGTTCTCTTTTGGGAAATCATACGAGCTACTAAAAATATTAGACCTAAATATCTTATCCTCGAAAATGTTGACAGATTACTAAAAGCCCCTTCTAAACAACGAGGAAGAGACTTCGCAATCATGTTGACAGCCTTCAATAATTTAGGATACTCAGTTGAATGGAGAGTTATCAACGCAGCTGATTACGGACGCAGTCAAAGACGTCGTCGCGTTTTCTTCTTCGTTTATCGCAATGATACAGAATTCGCTAGATTAATTGATAATCAGTTTGAACATAATGATTTCATTTTTGAAGAACATAAATATGATGAATATTTGTTTAGAACAGGTCTATTTGCTACTCAATTTCCAATAAAAAATATTCCTGTGAAAAACCGACATGTTTATCATGAACTTGGAGAGGATATCGTAGAAGTATCTGATAATTTTACAGGTACTGTCTGGAACACTGGTATTATGAGATATGGAAAATACTACTCTATCGACACAGAACCTAACTTTAATGGAAAACCAATTACATTAGGTGAAATTCTTCAAGATGAAGAGGATGTACCAGAGAAATATTTCATTACAGATCCAGCAAAATTGGAAAAATTCCAATTCCTACGCGGTCCTAAGCGAATAGAACGTACTTCTGCCGATGGCCATACTTATATCTATTCAGAAGGAGGAATGGCTCCTTATGACGATTTAAATTTACCTGGTCGTACAATGTTAACTTCTGAAGGTACCGTTAATCGTTCTACCCATTTTCTTAAAGTTAATGGTAAATATCGTCTTCTGACTCCAGTTGAAGCCGAACGCCTTCAAGATTTTCCAGATAATTGGACCGCTAAAAAGAAACTAACAGACGGATCTATTGTAGATGTTTCTGATAAAATGAGAATGTTCTTTATGGGAAATGCATTAGTTACTGAGATTGTAAGAAAAATTGGAGATTTCATTCGTGAGATAGAAGAATAAGAGAGCTATAACAGCTCTCTTATTTTTCTATTTCTTCGTTCATCATCTGTAAAATTTCATTTTTCTCATCGATTGTAAATTCTGGGGTAATTAATGGTGATTCAATTGCATCATACATTATTGATTTCTTATCATTTAATCTTTGATATATCTTTTTATCAATTGTACTTCTTTTATCAAATTGACCATCTAACATAAAGTAATAGTAGTTAGTTTCTTGATTACTTTTCAATCCTAATCTATGAATTCTATCTCGTGATTGTAACATATGAGTTAGATTAAATGAATACTCTAAATAAAGTGCATCATGGGCTACCATATGTAATGAAACAGACTCTGCCAACGTATGTGGATTGGTTACTAAAACATCATATCTTCCTTTTTGAAAATCTAGGATGATCCTTTCTCGTTCACTTGACTCTATCCCACCATATATGACAGCAACCCTAAATCCTTGCTTTATTAAGTCATTTTTCATCTTATTTATTGTATCAACAAAGATACACCAAATAACAATTATTTTTCCCTCATTAATTAGTTTTTGAGCTGTCTTCAAACATTCTGCATACTTAGATGATGTAGAAATGGAATTAATCAATGATAATTCGTTATTAACAAATTTTGGCTTTTCATCAATTATCTCTATATCAGGTAAATCGTCATCCTGATTGTAATCACCATACATATCTATAGAAATTTCATCTTTTAATAGTTGTGGATTCGATGAAAGCTGTATCAAACGAATATAAAGTTTAAATGGATTGTGACTAAATTTCTTCCAAAGAATATTAATTAATTCTTGTTCTGAATCATTAGCAGTAACATTAATAATATTATCCTCATTTTCTTTAGGGACATTTAGTTCTTTTTTCGTCACCCTCCAAAAAAATGGATTTAGTTTAGTGTTAACATCTTGTATAGTAACTGGATCTGGTTGATAGAGAGATGCTAAGTTCAAACCAAAATATTCATTGAATTCAAAATCATACAATATATGTAAGAAGTTCCAAATATCTTGGTAAGAATTTGGAATAGGTGTTCCTGTAAGAACATAGCGATAATTTGCTTTTCTTGATAATTCTATCGCAAATTGAGCTTTTTGAGATTCTAAATTTTTAATTTTATGAACCTCGTCAAATACTAACATTGTTCTTGAATCAACTATATTGAGAAGTTCATCTCTATATTTTATAAGTGATTCATAATTTATCAAAATTAAATTATAAGAATGAACATTTTTATAAAACATCTCGGGATAAAAATTCGAATCATGAACATCTAACAGTTTCAACATCTTTTTATCTTTAAAAACCGTTTTAAATTCTTCCTTCCAAGAAATAAACGAATTTTTTGGCCCAATAACAATAATCCTATCAATTTTATCTATTTGTTTGCTAGACAAAAATGCAAACGTTCCCAAAATCATAGAAGTTTTCCCTGCTCCTGGAACAGAAAAATTTGCGACACGTTTCATAGTTGCTTGGTAAAAACTAACCCAACTTTGAATTTCATATAATTGACGGTTTACTTCAGATTCTACAATACTATTAAATTTTTCAAAATCATTCAGGAATATTTCATCTTTATTTTTAATTGCAATTCCTCTTTTTGCAATTTCTTGAATTTTAAATTCTGATTCTTTAATAAACTTTTCAACAGAGTCTGATACTATCAAACGACAGTTTGTCCTCTCTGAATATCTATTAAATAATTTTACAATCTCTTGAACATCTATATACGACAATTCCGAATTAAAACATCTAACTTTGTCATCAGAATATTGTTTTTTTATAATTTTCTTTAATGATCGTTGCGTCAAATCGAGTGGGATTCCCAAATTATTTTTTAAATGCAAACCATTATCATAATAGAGTATCAGAGCATTTTCTTCAAAAACAATACTATCTATAACTATTTTCCCTTGACTAAATGAAATAATTTTTGATTTTACAACCTCATCAATTGTTTTTACAAATACCATTCCATTATTTGCTTTATTATTCCATAGCTTATCAAAAAAAGTTACTTTTTCTTTTAGCTCTGAATCATTTGTTTCCCAACTTTTAATAACAGAGATTTCTTCATAATTTTTTACAAAACCTGCTTCCGTTTCATTTAATGAACCAGAAAAATAAAGTATATTGTCAGAAGAATCTCTAAATAATCCAAACTTAGCATGAAATAAACCCGAGTGCGTAAAACCAATTTTTATATCAACCAAACCAATTTCGATTAAATATCCTAAATTTGATAGATAACGCTTTTGTTCACTATTTAATTTTTCAAGAGTGAGACTATTATATAATTCTTTTTCTATACCATCTTTTCTATTATCATATCCTTGGACTATTTGGCGATAATCACTTTCAGATATCTCGTGAGAGATAATTAATCGGTATTTACCTCTATTATCCAATAATCCTTCTATTCCTTTTGAATAGTATGCCAAAGCTTTAGAACTGAAGTATCCACTTACCCTATCATACGCACATGATTCCTGCATTGCAATATTATAAAATTGTTCAGGTATATCATCTGAAGATGTGGAGTAAAATGTTTTAAAATTATGATCTGATAACATCAATTACTTCCTAATTCTTTCAACTGTTCTTCAATACTGTTTAAAATTTGGTCAAACTCTGCTCTTAATTCGTCATTTAATCTAAGTACAGAATCTTTATCTATATCTTTTATTAACGAATCAACTTTATTTAGTATTACGATAGGTTTATTCTTTGCTGTAGATAATTTCTTAGTTTCTACATATTGCTCCGTAATATTTGTAACTTGATTTTTGATATCCTCTGTCAAATTAAGGATGCTGGTTTCTGATACATCTTTCTGAGTTGTTTCACTTTCAAAGAAGTCATTTGCATCATCAAGTACTTCTTTTTTATCTATTTCTTCAATCAGTGCATCACTCAATTTTTTATCTTCAAAAACAAATTTTAATTCTCGTATTTTTCTAGATACATCCCCACCTAAAGATAATACATTTAAAAATAGAAACTCTTTGATTTCATCAATTTGAGAAGCATCTACTTTTTTACTTTTGATGATTTTAGCAACCTCTCGGATTGGTCCATCTATTTTCTGTTGTCTTGCAATATAAAACTTTTTAGGTTGATTAATATATTCCAGGTACTCTATCATTAATTTAGCAATTTCAATCTCTTCATTAACTTTCGTTAATGATAGCTGTGTTTCTCTAGAGTACTCCTGAGGTGTAAACACTTTTTCTTCAATCAAATCTCGATAAATATCTACGAGACGATCAATTGGATTATAATCTACTTTGGATTCAATCGCATGCTGTAAATTCAATTCCAATCTTTTAATATCTTTTTCAGTATATGCATCACTTTCTAAAATGACAGCTTCTAAATAAGAAAATTCTGCACCAGCCCCTTCTCTTGATAATTGTCTCAAAGAAGTAAATCTTCTATTTCCATCTAGTACAATACCATTTGCCATTATCACTGCAGGTTCTGTCTGTGACATTATTTTTATATTAGCCTTAGTTTTCTTAAGGGCATCTGGATTACTTTGTTCAATATATTTTTCAATAATATTATTAAACGCATTAATATCATCTTCAGGAAATTCTTTACCTTCATCTATAAATTGAGAAACATATGTAGCAATTCTTCCATTTTTCTTATTATAAATTAAATATTCAATTGGGACTCTATAAACATCAAAAGTTTTTGTTTGTCCTTGAATTGATAATTTTTTGGTAGATACCGGAGCTCCTAAATTAATATCTTCTAATAAATTCATTTACCATAAACCTCATCTAAATATTCTTCTTTTAAAATATATACCTTATTCAATATATCTGAATAATATGCACCTTCTTCTACTAGTTTCACCCGAACACTATATTCATCTAAATTTAATCCATATTTGGAATTTATATCATCTGTAAAATCTTCTAAATTAGCTGATTCACATTTTAATAACTCATCAATCAAAAATTCGTTCAAATTCTTCTTTGTTTTACTTCGACAATATATATTTGGGAAGCCTACACTAACAGCTTTTACTTCATCAGAAGTACTGATAAGTCTGTCTAAAGAAATTAACTCAAATCCATCTTCTAAAAGGCTATCACTAAATCCATTATTTATTAATGAAATAATAGAAAAATACTCTCCATCACTAGTGAAATCAATTACTCTTGATATAAATTGTAACAATTTTTTCTTATCAAATCCTCTATTTTCTAAGTGTTCAACATTGATATAACTTGTCTCTGATATCTTTAAAATTTTTAATTCACTTTCCAATCGTTGAATAGAACTATAGTACTCATTTGTTTTAAAAATTGGTTTATCCCCAACATGAAAGATTTTATGTGACAAAATATATGTGGTAAAAGCTTCCATTCCAGATCTGTATTTTTGCTTTACAATAATTCCACCTTTTTCAACAAATCCAAGATTTAAAACTAGTTCAGAATTAACCTCATTTAAATTTAGATTTCTTTTCACAATAGAATAGAATTCATTCTTTTCATAGATATCATCACGTAAACTTTCTTTTAAAGTACTTACTTGTGTATAATACTGATCTTGCTCAAAATAAACTACTCTATTTTGAATATGATTTGTAAACTCAGATAAAACATAAGCTGTTAAAGTATCACCATTAAATCCATAGTGACTTCCCATATAATCAATAAATTCATCTAACGAACTACCATTAAATTTTTTTAATTCTAATAATATATATTCCCTCTTAGTCAGTTTCCCTTTAACAAAACCAGGATTCCGTCCTAAGGTTACAGTATTAGATAAGATTTTATATTTCTTACAAAAAAAATGTAGCTCATACCCATTCAATATGTCTAATTCTTTCATTAGAACTGGATTTTTTTCGTAAATCCAATTCATATCATAGGCTCCATCAACAATTGAATCAAATGCTTCAACCAATTTTTGCTTAATTTCAGGATTATAATCTATACCGTGAAATCTGTATCCTTCCCTGAAGGAAAAAATAATATTTGAGTATCGATCAAGTAAAGCACTTAAACTCCTTGTACTCTTTATCTTTAACTTTTCGTTATTCCCTATCTCCTCAGTATACAAATAAAAAATATCATCCAAAGAAAAATATTTTTGTAAATTTCTATTCCTCTGTAATATATCAATAATAATATATTCCCTCGAAAGTTGTTTTCTATTATTTTTCAATAGATAAGTTCCAGATGAATCCAACAAAAATTGTTTTGCATTTTCATCGAACTTACCTTCCAAAATATCGGACTCTAGATTTTTGGTTCCCTTTTTATACAAGAGTGATAACAATTCATAAATATATTCATTTGAGTAAAAAACGTTAATAAATAAATCCTTAGAAATTCTATAATTGGTAAAGAAATCACGATATTTCTCGATTTCATTAATATGAGGCATCTCTCTAACTATTTTTTTTAATACCTGACGGACACGCTCTCTGGTTACTCCAAAGACATCTCCAATTTCTTGCAGTGTTTTTCCTTGTAGTCTTAAAATTAGATAATCCTTATTTTTAAAATCGCTTTTGAGAAAATCTTCCAATGTAACCGATTCTATATCAATTTGATTATCATCTTGACTATCATCTCGACTATTAATCTTATTTAAATCGTAAAAATTCTTATTTAAATTGAATGTATTAATTAGTACTTTAGGAAAAGATAGACTATCAATTGCAAGCATAGTATACTCTCCATTTTGATCTAATTGCAAAAAACCATCTGCAATAAGAATTTGCAAGATTTGCTTATCTAATCCGAGTGTCTCAATTTCACTATTATTAACAAAGGTGTTATTTAAAAAATAAGCAAAATTTCTCCATTTAAGCACTTCTAATTGTTTTTCAGTTTTTCCCAAAATTTTATAATATTCACTTATTTTTTTCTTTAACTTTTTGGACGAGTCTAGAAGACCTTCTTTTTCCCAATCAACCGTTTCAAAAAGTCTATTAAATTCGGAAATGGATTGTGTTTTTTTAAAAATTTTCAATCTTATCCCTTTATAATAGTCATCTTTTCCCTCACAGTCTACACATTCAAGCATACAAACATCATCAAAAATATCAGTGGACTTAGACAAACAGGGTAAAGAGTCTATAAAATAATCTATTAGTTTTTTTATTTTTCCACTTGAAAATATATTAGTCAATTTAGGATTGTCTTCCAAGAACAAGTCCAAAAACTCAACATCATCTATAGCTAACGAAATTGCTAGCGGAAGGCTCAGTCCAAATTTTCTCAGATAATATAGTGAAACACTCATAATTCATCCCATCTCTTCATTTAATATTATCTATAGTTAGTAATAAAAGAAAACGCTTTACTAAATACTATTATATCTCTTTTTCGGAAATAAAAAAATAATTTATAATAAAATAATAATTTTAATTAAATTACTTTTATTCAAAATCTATTACATATCGTTTTATTGTTAAAGTAAACTCTAATCTTATTTATCTACTCTATCAATAATTTTAACTCCGCCTTCTTTCTAGCACTCTCATCTGAAATCTTATTACTATCCCAAGCATATGCTACTGATTTTCCTTTATTATATACCAACCAAATTTTTAAGTTATCAATACTTCTTTTGAGTTCTGGCCAATTTTCTTGCTTAAGTAATTCTGGAAATTCTTTACTAGAAGCAAATCCCTCTTTACTAATTCGATTTTTAAACCGTTTTTCTAAAGATAGACTGTATTGATTAAATTCTTTAATCAACAGATCTTTAATATCGTGAAACAAAAAATTGATAGGTCCATTTTCATTCTCTATATAAGCTTCAATGGCATGTTTAATATTGTCTTCTCTATCAGGAAAATATTCTCTTAATAAATCCAACAAACGAAAATATAATGCCTGTTTTGATACTTCAAGACTATCTTGTACAGTCTTAAAGCTACTACAACTGTAATAAATTTTAGATAGTAAAACAATGTCTGGCATCAGTACTACCGCTGAAAATATATTTGCTTCTCTCTCCAGTATATCTCCTTTATTATAAATAGACTCTGTAAAGCATGTACCGTTGTGCTTAAGAATGAAATGCCCTAGTTCATGGCATAAGGTAAAATTCCGCTTTACTATTGGATTGTCTCTTTCGTATGAGAAACTGATTCCACACTCATCAATAACTGTCAAACCTTCAATCTTATGATTTGAAAAGTGATGAGGAATGATTTTAATCAGATTTTCATCAATACAATGGTCAAAATAAAAGTGAAACTGATAGTTCAGTATTGAAATTTCTTCCTCTTTCATAAAGGAATACAGGGCTTGTTTTGCTATTTTACTTACTTTTGAATACAATTCATCCAACGAATAGTACCTCCTTTAAGTCACACTTCAGAAAACTAAACCAAAAAGGTTGAGTTTATTGTACAAAAAAAGTGGACGATTGTCCACAGATTTATAGTTATCCTAAATCATTCAAAGATAAGTTAGAAATGAAAATTTATTACGTTTTAATAATCATTACTTATCTTTAAACAACAATACTATACTCTTTTAAAATAAAGTTTAAATGCATAATAAAAAATTAGAATTAAAGTCAAAAAATATGTGTTTATTGCAATCAGAGAAATATATGGCGAAGATTGTTCAAACATCACTTTTGTGTCACTTAATAATCTAACTGTTAAGTTTGATTGCAATTTCATAATCGTATCATTGGTGTAATAAAATTGACCGATTGATGTATCTGAGTCATTATTTGTCTCCGAGGAAGTAACTGAATTTATGTACTTTACATAAGTATCTTTTTTTAATTTTATATTGGATCCTTTTTTTAGTAAATAAATTGAATTGTTAATGGAAGTCTTTAAAATAGAATTTTTTTCTTCTGTTGTACTAGAATCATCTTTATTTTCTTTTCTGAAATCATAATCAAAATAAGTTTCACTAGGAATTGATATAGTATAAGTAGTATTTTTATATTTAAACTCACCAACTGTATTTTCATATAAAAAGTTATTACCTTTTGAAATAAATTGTACAAAAAAAACTATAGCAAACATCATAACAAGATTTACACAAATCATCAGCATGGCCCAATTCAATTTATACTTATTGTTATCAATTGTATTAATAAATTTCTTAACAAATGTTGATATAGTTCCATTTAAGTGAAAATAAAGGAACGAAAAAATAAAAATTAATAGAAAAAGAATACCATCCTCTGTTGTAAATTTAAATACTCTAGTATTCGATGTCAAATAATAATATAGAAAATAAACAGCTATTATTAAAAAACTAAAAATACTATACTTTTTGCTTCTAATTTTAATTATCTCTTTATCTGCAATAGTATCGGTTAATGAACTTATAGCTAGATTAACTACGAAAGTAGTAAGAGATATAAATACATACAATATTCCATCTTCAATTTTCATTATTCTATTTACCTTTAAAAGATTTTTTTCTCTCTTCCATAAATTCAATTAACTCTTTTTTGAAAATTTCTTTTTCTTCTTTGGTCAGTCCCTTTGAGTTCATACGGAAAAGTAGTTCAATATTATCTAATTCATCTAATTTTTCTTCTGAGTTTCCAACTAAATAGTCAATTGAAACATTCAAAACTTGTGCAATTTTAACAAGATTTTCTTGTGTTGGTTTTTTAGCTCCACGCTCCCATGAAGCGTAAGCAGGTTGTGAAATTCGTAGTTTTTCAGCAACATCAACTTGGGTTAATTGTGCTTGTTTTCGTAGAGTTTTTAAGCGTTCCGAAAATTCCATTCTATTCCTCTTAAAATTTTTAAAGAAATTTTTCAAAAATCTATTGACAATTATAACCATTAGTTATATAATGTGAGTATAGCTGGTGGTTATAAATGTTGTAAAAATAATAATGCTTAACTTCAGCATCACGATCTTTGAAAATTTAATAAAAAGTGCGTCTGACAACCAGAGGACTG
>ERZ773061.681-NODE-681-length-13330-cov-3.965650_pt1 | contig 13330 bp, 22 predicted proteins | sample MGYA00580627_ERZ773061 | MGnify/ENA primary metagenome ERZ773061 (study PRJEB29015, sample SAMEA2738119) | human oral metagenome | biome: human oral; feature: human-associated habitat; material: saliva | place: China | collected 2223 ...
TGTCGCATTGCGTACTCATAGGTATTATCGAACATTTCTTTTGACAATTTGTAAATGCCGCCCTTTAGTTCGATATAGATGCCGTCACTTGAGTCCGAGTTGTGTCCCATCGTCGCTTCCACATCACGAAAGTTGTATTCCACACTGTCTTCCAAATCGAGAAAGCTTTCGATGCCTAGTGCGCTAAGCTCTCGAGCCCACAAAGGATTGTTAGCCTGGTACAATTGATAGGGTGTCATGGTTTTCTCAATGGTGGTCGGAACCGTCGTCATAGCTTTATATTTGAGCTTGAGACCTCGGAGTTTATGGGCTTGTTCATAAGCTTCGTTCGCGTGTAAGAACTGTTCCAATTCATGAATGTTTGGATTCACTTGGTCACGCAATTTGTTATATTGCTGGTTGTAAAACAGGTGCATGTTGTTTCCTTTCTGTTACCATCCCATCACTAGGTGGAATGGTTTCTTGATTAATTTACCATCAAGTGCTTTTTGGTATCGTTCGTTGAATTCTTCTTCAGTTAATGTACATGTCCCAACTGTGTGCTTTATAACCGCATCTGCTTCCTCAGCTGTTAAGTCACTCGTCCAAAGTGGACTGCCAGATATGTATAGCTGATAGAGCGACATAGTTGCCTCCATAGCGGATGGTTCGGTAGTTAGTGCACGATATTTCAGCTTCAGGCTATGGAAAATCGTACTGAAGTCATATGGCGGTTGGCTGAAGAATTCTTCAAGTTCGTGAATGTCAGGTTGTTTTTCGGTTCTCAGTTTGTCGAATGTGTCATACCATAGGTTTCGTGCTAGCATAAACTCGGGTTCACCGTATCGTCGTTCAGCCGGTACTAGCAAATCAAAGGGGTTAAAATTTTGTTGCATGGTATTCCTTCGTTTGATATTCGTTCGTATATGTTCAGGTACGGACGGGAGCTTGTCAATCGTTCATTCAGTGAGTTTGTCACTTTGTCGTAAACGCTCTCAAAGTCGAACTGCTCTTGTGTTTGTTCACTCCAACTAAATGCACGCAGGACATTGACGACTTCCCTTCCAGTTAGTTTTTCTGCCCAGAATGGGCTGTTTGATTCCCAGAGTTGTTGTAGGCTCATGGTTTTCTCAATAGCTGTCAGTTCACGCGTCAACGTTTGGTATTTGAGTTGAAGCGCTATGGTTTTTAAGCTTGGATTTAGCAGTCCGATTTTTGAGAGAAACTTTTCAAATACATCGAGTTTCGGCTTAGTTTGTTCCAACAAGTAGTTTCCTACTTTAATCAGTTCCCAGTCAGTTTCGCATGGCAGTAGCGGAATATATTCCGGATAGTTTTCGGCGATGAGTTTTCGTACGCAAGGTTTGCTGTTTTGCACCCAATCTTGGTAGTTCGATTTAAAATGACCACCGCGTACGTATGCGCACTGGATGACTTCGTTATCGTCACCCAGTGCATTTTGCACGACATTGTTCACAAGGATGACTTTGTGGTCGTCACCTAGTGTGTGTTGTACGACATTGTTTTTGACGTTGATACAGTTTAAAAGTTTTTGTGAGTTTGTTTCCATGGCTAGTCTTTCCCTGATTTGTAAATACCATAGGCGATCAATGCGATAATGGGTAAGAATCCGATAGTCGCACCAATCCCGTCTCGTGAGCTGGGATCAGTGATCGCAATATATCCGGTAATTCCCGCTGCGATGATAATTAAAAACGCCACTGTGATAGCGGCGATGAGAATGAGTTTTTCTTTTAACTGTTGTGACATCATTTTTCCTTTCTAACGTGTATAAGTTCTTCCGTATTTGTCAACATATGTTGTTCGCACTTGTATCATTTCCAGTGCTTCGTTGAAACTTTCTTCTGTCTTTGGCTTATCCTTTAGGTGTGGAAGGATACATTCGATGGTGATAGCCTTGTCATCATACGTCCAAAGTGGACTACCTAAAGCATAGAGTTGTGCAGGTGACATGGTCTTCTCAATGGTGGATGGCACTGTTGTTAACGCTTCGTACTTGAGTTGCAACGCTTGATACCGGAATGTGCCTTCCATATCTCCGTATTCCTTTTCGGCTTCTAGATAAGCTTTTAAGATCTCGAGGTCAATTTCCTCATTAGTTTGCATCACTAATGTACGTTTGACGACTTGTCGGTGTTCATCATTGTCTAATATCATGTTTCCGAAGCGAAGTTCTTTATTGATATCAATTTCGGTAATTAACTGGCGTCTAAGGTTGTTTATGTCCATTTAGTCCCTTTCTATTGTGAATTTCGTCTATGGATGATGCCTTATCATTCCGATTGCTTCGTTGAAGGTTTCTTCGGTTTTTGGCTTGTCGGGTAAGTGTATAAGAATCCAACGGATTTTATTAACGGTATAGTCGTGTGCCCAAAGTGGACTATCTAACGTGTAAAGTTGTGCTGGTGTCATTGTTTTCTCAATTGTGGTTGGTATTGTGGTGAGGGCGTCATATTTGAGTTTTAGAGGTGGATACACATAGGTTAGATTAATATCGCAATATTCCTTTACCGCTTCGAGATAGGCTTTCAGGATATCAAGGTCAATTTCGTCAGTGGTTTGTCTTTCAAGCACACGTCTGACAGCATCTCGGTCCGTGTCATTGTCTAAGCGTTTGAGTCCAAGACGAAGGTCTTTTTCGATGACTTGCCTACGAATATCTTCGTTTTCGTCATTTATGAGATAATCCAAAAAGTAACCGTTGTCGACCAAGGCTCCACGAACACCTGCGTGTCGATGATGTTTCCATTCTTCATAGCGTTCTGGTAACAGTCCGTCATTGATGATATCGACGATAGTGTTGAAGCCGTCCATTTTTTCCACACGGTCTGTTTCGATACCGTTTTTGGCGAGGATATAGCGGTATTCCATTTGATCGTGGTTGTACTGCTCTGTGAAATATGGTTCAAAGTCAGTGATTTCACCTGCCAGAACTTGGCGTTCGAATTCATTCAGGTCCATATGAGTTCCTTTCTATTTTATTGTTTGTTCGATTTTCTGAAGTTCGTGTTCTTGACCTAGTCCTACTTGCAATAGTTTTCCATGCACACCACCGAGGCTACGAAGGTTTCCGAATTCATCGAACATAGCGTTCCGGTTATGGACGATGTTAAGCGCACTATTGAAATTTTCTTCCGTTTTTGGCTTGTTTTCCAATAATTCGAGAATGTTTCTAATTTCTTCTTCAGTATAGTTATATGCCCAAAGTGGGTTATCTGATGCATATAGTTGTGCAGGAGTCATTGTTTTCTCAATAGTGGTTGGCACTATTGTCAGCGCTTCATATTTAAGTTTTAGAGCTTGATAGACTATTGATTTCGTGCCACCATTTTTTGCCACCATGTCAAGGTAGGTTTTTATGGTTTCTATTTCTTTTTTTAGGTCCATCGCAGTTCCTTCCTATGTTGTTCGTCCGATGTTTCCGTATTCGTCGAACATCATTCGACCATTGTTTTTACTACCAAGAACGGAGGCTAACGCTCTATTGAAGTCTTCTTCCGTTTTTGGTTCCTCGTAAAGCTTTCCGAGAATTCGTTCAACCGTAATTCCTTTATAGTTGTTTGCCCAGAGTGGGCTACCTGAAGCATATAGCTGTGCAGGTGACATGGTCTTTTCGATAATTGTTGGCGCGGTTGTGAGTGCTTCGTACTTCAGTTTTAACGCCAAATATCGAATGTTCACTTTTGTATTCCCGTATTTTTCTGTCGCTTCAAGGTAAGCCTGTAGCAGTTTTAGATCAATTTCATCGTTTGTCTGTGATTCCAGTTTATATCCCAGCATGGCTCGGGTATTTCTGTCTGCTAAGTCCATTTATTCGTTCCCTTTGTTTAAAATAGATTGTGCAACGCCAAACCATTGGCGTGTTTCATCTAGCGCCACATGAAAGCTTTCTTCGGTTTTCGGTTTGTCCTCTAAGCGTCTAAGAATTTCACGGATGCCGTCTGCACTATAGTCATAGGCCCAAAGCGGATTATCCGCCACATAGAGTTGTGCAGGCGACATCGTCTTTTCGATGACGGTTGGCGCCGTTGTAAGTGCTTCGTATTTGATTTTTAGCGCCTGATAATGGGTGTTGGTTTTCGCATCACCGTATCGGTCTTCGGCATCGAGATAAGCTTTTAGAAGGTCGAGGTCAAGTTCATCGTTGGTTAGTGTTTCCAGACTGTATCCGATTGTGGCTCGACGACCAAAACTTTGTAAGTTCATTTAGTTGTTCCTTTCGTTAATACTCACCTTCTAAATCCTCAGCCTTGTCATAAATTTCACGTTTTAATTCTTCTGTAATTTGTTCGAGTTCGTCGGCGTTACACCAATCAGTGCTTTTTAATGTGATATCAACAACTCCATCATTTTCCGATTTCACGATGAGACTGAATCCATTGACTGACATATAACATGGGTCTGTTCTGTGGTGAATGCAAAGAGATGCTGTAAGTTCGCATTCTCGACCTGAATAATCGAGCTCAAAGTCAACATTGGCATAACGATATTTGAATTTGATGCCATATTGGTCAAATCGTGTGTATTCGAACTCGTCGACGTCCAATTTGACAAAGGCGTCATAGACGGGAATACATTTGTTATGTTGTTTGGTTTGCTCAATAAGAAACTTGAGGGATGCACGTTGTTCGCGTACTCGGTCGTACACATAGTTATCCCGTGTGTCAATTAGTTCGAGAACATATCCTGTATTTCGTGTGTTCTTGAGTGACATGGTGAACGGTACTTGCTTTGAGCTGGTTTCCTTGTTAAACTGCTGTACTAATGGTTCCAGTTGTTCCTCGGGCGTTTGCTGTTTAATTTCTTCGCGTTCAACTGCGGATAATTGGGTTGTGATTTGTGATTGCAGCGTTTCAAGTTCTTCTTTGGTTAGTTTTGAAATGTCCATGTTATTTCCTTTCGTCAAGTCGTTTTCGTACAATTTCTATAATATGTACAGCGTATCCGTGCATTAGCTGTTTATGAATGTCAAATATTAATTTAACGCAATCAGGTTCTTGTTGATATTCTTCGCCAATATGTTCGTATGAGTATATAATGTTATCAATTTCTTCAGCGGTATACTCGGTCATCCATAGTGGGTTGTTGGCTTCAAATAATTGATGTGGCGCCATCGTCTTTTCGATGGTTGTTGGTGTCATTTGGAGTGATTTTTGTTTTAATGTAAGCATTTTGATTTCATTTCGAGCCTCATAATTTTTCAACTCGGATTGAGTGACTGTTTCTAAGTAAGTAGTGAGTACTTCTATATCGGGATTGGTTTGGTTTATGAGTTGTCGACGAATGGAAAAGCGGTCGCTTGGGTTATGCATCCGTTTGAGACCTTGCCGATTATCTTTGTTGATGACGGCATTTCGGACTCGTGGTGATTTGTCATTGATGTAGTAATCATGATAATAACCTTGTTCGGCTAGAGCTTCTCGAACATTTACACTCGGATGATTTTTCCAGCCTTCGTAACGTTCGGTTTCGAGCCCTTTTTCAATTAGCTCAACAATAACTTGAGTGCCGTCACGCTTAATGATCCGGTCGACTTCATTACCGTGTCTAGCTAGGACGGCGCGATGCATGTCGAATTTTTGTTTGCGCATATAGGGCTCGAAGTCGGTGATTTCGCCATTTTTAACGGCTTGTTCAAATTCGAATAGGTACATGTTCTAGTTCCTTTCATTTATAATTTTATAGGTTCAAATATCCAGTTGCACCGTTGAGAACATGTTTAATTTGATTCCCTGTCAAGTTTAATGCCCAGAGTGGATTTTGTGCTGTAAATAATTGCATTGGGGTCATTGTTTTCTCGATGACAGTTGGCGTGATTTGCATGGCTTTGTATTTGAGTTCAAGTTCGGTGTTGTCCTCGGGGACATATTCGTTTACCGTTTTAAAATACGTTTTGATCACGTTGCACGGAATATCTTTCAATTCCATAAGGGCATCGTAGACAAGATGTCGGTAGTCTGTCATCATGGCGTTGTCGACTGCATAATTAATGTCATGCTTGAGGACTTCTGCGAGAATGTCTTCGGCTTCTGATTCTGATAAGATGTCAAGACAATATCCGTTTTCAGCCAATAACAATTGGATCCAATCGTCGTATTTGTCAGGGTCATCCGATTGTGCCCATTCTGGATAGAGTTCTTGTGCTACACCGTACCTGATGCAAAGTGCTTTTCGGTCACGATTTTCACAAAAGTCACCGTTTTCTATATATGGTCGGAAGTCGGTGATTTGACCGTTGATGATGGCTTCTTCAAATTCGAATAAGTCCATGTTATTTCCTTTCGTTTAAGCTTAGTTGCATAAGTAATGCGTCTTGTGGTGACGGGTTCTGAACAATGTCATACACTTGGTATCCTGTTAAGTTTAATGTCCAAAGGGGATTGTCTGCCTCAAACAGTTGAATCGGAGACATTGTTTTCTCGATTGTGGTCGGAACAATCGTTCTGGCTTTTTGTTTTAATTCAAACGCGAGTATCATTTGTGAGTCCCAACTTCCGTCGTTACATTCAAGAAATGTGTCTAATAGTTCAGCGTGTGGTTTGATTTCGTTTATTAACTGTTCGACGATAATGTCTTGGTCGTAGTCTACGATGTGTTCTTCTAACGCATATTCAATGTCATGTTCGATGACTGCCCTACGTACTTCTTTGCTTTCCGAACAAATCAGGATGTCCAAGCAGTGATAATTATCAACTAGCAAAAATTGTAAATCTTCATCTTTTTCGAAGCGCACAAATTCATCCGCCCAATCGCGATACGCGTTTTGATAAACATCGTTTTCGATACAAATTCGACGCATTACATAGATATCATCTTCGTCTTCAGTTTGTGCGAAATAATATTCGAAATCAATGATTTGACCATTTTTGACGGCCTGTTCGAATTCTTCTAGGTCCATGTTTACTTCCTTTCTTTGAGTTGTTTAATTGTGAAGTCTGTTAGGTCTTCTGGATGGAAAGCATTTTCTTTTTCGTGAAATGCTTCGAATAGTGTTTGTATAAAGTTTGTATAGCCTCTATATTGTAGATGTTTTTTGGCCAATAAAATTTTATCGATTTGGCGAAGCGTATACGGTTTCACCCAAAGCGGACAACCTGATTCGAATAATTGCACTTCATCCATTGTTTTTTCAATTGTTGTTGGAATATGACTCATGGCGTCAAGTTTTAATTGGGATGCTTGCAAGTGATAATCATCATTATCGTCATATCTGTATTTTCGATTTTGCTGCTTTTGTTTGCTGATATATGTTGATAATATATCAACGTCCAGTTCAACTACAGTTTCTAATTGGCATTTTATAACGGCCAAGTCACTATCTCTGCGTATACGCGTCAAGGCTTTACGGACGTTATTTTGGATGACGATTGCGCGCACACTTTCATCTGGATCATCGAAATAATGGTCTTCGAAATAACCAGCTCGTGCCAAAGCTTGTCGAACATTTATGTTCGGATGATTTTTCCACTCTTCGTAACGTTCGGTGTGAACCCTGTCTCTAATGAACCCGAGAATTGTCTCCGATCCGTCCATGCCGATGATGCGATCAATTTCGATACCGAGCTTTGCAAGGACATAGCGCAGGTGATAATTAAGACCATCACCTTCGAAATACGGTTCGAAATCCGTAATTTCGCCAGCGAGGACTTGACGTTCGAATTCTTTTAAGTCCATGTCATTTCCTTTCTACTTTAATAGGTTTAGTTCTTTCGCATATGTAGTTATAACATCAGTTGGTACATTGTATATATTGGCTAAGTCATTCATATCTACCGTCCCGTTCTTATTGATTTCTAAAATTTGTTTTGTTAAATGTTCGATAGGGACCAACATGGCCATTGCTAATCGATTTGCGGATAATTGTAGTTCGTTGGCCTGTCGCTTATATAGCTTTGAGTAATTGTCCACATGTCCAAGTAGTAAATGCGCTAGGTTCTTGGCAATGATGAATCGTTCTTCGCATGTTGGATTTTCGACCGTGATGAACACATAGACCTCACCATCCTTACCAACTAGTGGTGTGTCGGTAGTAATTTTACTGATGTATTCAAGTCGAATGTCTGTGAATAATGTTAGAATGTGATTGATATTTACAGGAATGTCTATTGGTTGTCGCAGTTTTGACGCAATTTCGTGATATTCGGTGGGAATCATTGATTTTTCCTCATTTCTTGTTCTAGTTTGTACCATCTATAACTCACGGCCAATACAGGCAAACTAGTGGTAAGCCGTTCGCGGTCATAACCTGAGTTTCGAACTTCCGTTAACAAATATTCCACGAACTCACTATATCCTTTTCGTTCGAGTTCATTGTGAGCATCCAATACATCATTGATTTGTCGTATCGTCAAATCTGTTGCCCACAATGGGCTACCCGATTCGAATAGTTGTACATCACTCATCGTTTTCTCGATGGTGGATGGTGCTTTCGTCATAGCTTGATATTTCGTCATTAATCCAATATCGGCATTGTCAGTTTGTGGACACTCGAGAAAAGCTTTGAAAAGCCCACTGTTTGGTTTGACTTCGTTTATGATATAGTCATGAATAATTTGATAAATTTTGCCTTGGTTTAGTTGTTCGATACAAAAATCAGGATGGTTTTCGATAACGGCTTTTCGAACGTCATCATACTCGGATTCGATTAGCTCATCTAAATAGTATCCATTTTCGGCGAAAATTTCGAGAACCCATTCCTCATCCCTGTTTTTCCATTCGTCATATCGTTCTGGCAACAAGCCTTCTTGGATACAAACACCGATAGCAAAATTACCGTCTAGTTCGAGGATCCGCTCGATTTCGATGCCGTGTTTTAGCAAAATAAGCCGATACGGTTCGTTGCGAAGGTTTTCTTTGACATTGTTCGTTTCCTGTAAATAGGGCTCGAAATCGGTGATTTTACCAGCGAGGATGGCGTGTTCAAATTTCTCGGGTTTCATTTTTATTCCCTTCTAACTATTATATTTTTTAATTGCCTGATTTAGTTTTTCGCCACGGCGAATGACAGCGTCCACTTGTTTGTAGTTATCGAATTCTTTTCGATGTTTATAATAGTAGTACAACTGCTGTACTGTATACTCGCGCGCCCAAAGTGGATTTCCTGCATTAAACAACTGTTCTGGTGACATTGTTTTTTCAATCATAGTTGGTTCTACCATCATTGCTTTGTATTTGAGTTGGATTGCCTGTATTTGGTTTTTGGTGTAGTAGGCGCCGCAGTCATTATTGAGAATTTGCTCGAGAAGTTCGATATCGGGCTCTTTCTTATGAGCAAATTTCCACCAGTTAGGTTGTTCGGTCATGTTAGTTCCTTTCTGTGACGCCACATTTGGAGTTTTTAATGAGTTTGATAGCGTTTGTTCCCATACTATCCGCTTGGATAATATTTTTTACCTTTTTGTAACTGTCAGTTGGTATGATATATCTCATGTAACTAACTAGTTCTTGAACTGTATATTCACGCGCCCACAAAGGACTTCCGGCATCGTACAGTTGTTCGGGTGACATGGTCTTTTCGATGACTGTTGGTACAGTAGTCATAGCTTGATATTTAAGACGTAGGGCTTTGAGTCGAGTTTCTGTATTATCGATGAGAAATCGTTCGTCTTCGAGCGCCTTTTTAAGCATGCCAACATCAGGGTCTTTGTCGTAAGCGTACTTTTGCCAGATTGGATAGTTACTCATTCCGATTCCTTTCTATGTCGTGCATATAGCATCATGCGTGTGGCCCCGTACTGCCCTTCGTCGAGCAATTGGTCGAAATAGTTGAAGAAGGCGGCCGGTTCTATTTGTGGATACAACTCTCTGATTCTACAGATGTGTGACAAGGTTAAGCCAGTTACCCAAAATGGACTATTAGCTTGGAAGAGTTGTATCGGTGACATGGTTTTCTCCATCATGGTCGGTTCTGTTGTTCTTGTGGCGTAATAAAGGCGAATGGCGTGAAGTTTACCTTTGTCTACAGCTTTGGGTACTTTTGCGTCGAGAAATTCCTTTACCCATTTCAAGTCGGTTCTTGTGTTAATCAGGTCACAAATGAGTTCCCAGTGACGCTTTTTGTTTCTTGCTAGTAATTGACCGCAATATTCAGGGTGATGGCGCACGGTAGCTTCACGAACACTTGGGTTTTTGTCGTTGATGAAGGTTTCTGGAAAGAGACCACGTTGAGCTAAGGCTTCGCGAACGTTACCGTGTTCGTGTGTTTTCCACGCTTCGTAATATTCTTTTGCATATCCGTTTTTGATGAGTTCGCACAGAACTTCGGGCTCATTTTGTTCGATGAGCGCTTCAATGTTTTCTCCAGTAGCTGCCATATGAATACGTTGTCGCTTGTTGGTTTTCATGATTATGTCGGTTTGCATTTTACGACTCCTTTCTATTCAATATTGTGTTCTTTTAGAATTTCCTTTAACCGTCGGTTGTCGATGACACCATAATCAGTGATAGTTTCATTAATGATTGGTACGATGATTTCAGGCTTTTCAATGTTTTTCAATTTACGGTATTCACTTATAATGGTTTTAATGGCATCAGGTCTGATGCCGATTGTCCACAAAGGACTGCTGCATAGAAACAATTGAGCGCGCGTCATAGTTTTCTCAATTGAGCTCGGCTCGTGTGTCATTCCATCGAGTTTCAGTTTCAGCACTGACATATATCCATTATATGCTTTTCTCTGTTGTATTTCTACAGGCGAAAACTCAATTTGGAATGGTGCTTCGAGGAAATCTCTGAGTGCGCTTAGTTGAGGATTTGCAATTTCACCTAAGCGCTTGTACAAATATTTCCACGTTTCGCGCGACATGTTGTTAGTTTTCGGTTCTGTTTCGATGATTTTCATAGATGTTCTGTCCTATTGGTATAGTTTGTTGAGTTTCACATAATTCACATTTCCATCGAAATCGATGACGTTATCAAAAATATAAGACATGTAATCCGTTTGCTCATGCTGTTTTGACCATTTGACGGCCTCAAGGATTTCGATGATATTTCTTGGTTTGATATCAATCGTCCATAAAGGGCTATCTGTCAAAAACAATTGTGAGCGCGTCATCGTTTTCTCGATAGAGCTTGGCTTTGTTGTGAGGGCTTCCAGTTTCAACCTCAATGCCTGCATGTACCGGTAATGGTAATGTTCTCGTTCAGCGCTGGTGAATGCTTTTCGGTACGGTGATTCCAGAAATTTTCGTAATGCGTCAACATCTGGAGTTTTTTCAGTTTTGAACGAGTCGTAAAGAACAGTCCACTCTTGGACTGTTAACTTGTTATTGATTGTTGACATTTATTTTCCTTTTCTATTGTGGCGGCAAAATCGGTGGCACTTGTACCGTACCTTTCTGCCGTGACTTTTCAGGGATAATCATCCGATGCGACATGATTGCAGACGGATAACCGCTATTGCTGCAGATGTTTCCAATGGTGCCACTAGCTTCGAATAGGTTTTGTGCCGAAATCATTGGGACGACGCTATTTTCCATAAATTCGATAATCCCTTGTCCATTATATGGCCAACTGTCGAGCATAAAGTAATAACTCAACTGCTCAATACTATATTCAGCACACCACAAAGGACAATCAGCGTCATACAATTGAGCCGGCGTCATGGTTTTTTCGATGGTTGTTGGGACGTGAGTCATGGCACGATACTTGAGATCGAGCGCTTGTTGCTCTTCCAGCGTCCCGATTGGCACCTTATGGTAGTTCACAAGGCGTTTTAAATCGGCCACATTCGGATGTGTTTGCGACTTGACTTCGTTGAATAGGTCTCGTGCTCGATATTTGGTGAGGCGTTTGAGCGGTTGAAATAGTTTCATTGTTTTCTCCTTAAATTTGTTTATCGGACATCGTCTTTTGCCTTTTACGCTTTCTTTCTGTAGTTTACTTGCTTTCGTATTGTCACTATGATATAATAATGGTAGGAACGTTAGGTGTTGAGCCTCAGTCACACATCAAATTCTGGACCTTTCACGTTAAAATAGAGGTTCGTTATCGAGACCCGATAACGCAGAGTGGGAAATTGGGACTACGTGAGAACCGATAAGACCACAGCAGTGCTGTAATGTACTGCCGTACCCGTGTGGGGTGTGTGGATTGAAATACTGACGCTTGTACCACTACGCACATCCGCAACATAGGCTTCGAGATAGTCGTGTGGATTTACGATTTCCTGATGAAATGGGGGGGGGTCTGGGGCGGAGCCCCATTTTTGGTCAGCCGCGTAGGTGGCCTGGCCAAAAAGTAGGAAAAAAAAAGACCAACCAGTGGTTGGTCTTTTGTTATTATAGCTATACTTCGGATTTTCTTTGACCTTCATCCCAACCTTTCTAGTAGGCAATTTTGACTTCTTTTGATGGTTTGATACGAATATCAACCAACTCATCAGGCACACCTAGTACATAATCATCTGCACGTCGGTCCGTATTATAGTCACGACCGTATTCAATTTGTTTCATATCGATGACAATTGTATCACCGTTGAATGAAAAGGCGTCCGTTTCAATGCCAAAGTTGAAATCGTAGCTGTAAGTTTTCCCGTCTTTTGACTTGGCTACAAAATCCAGATTCCGATGAAGTTCTGGATAGAGCAAATCCATACGAATTTCTTCGGTATAAGTGAGTTCGGTTGAGAATGTATAGGTGACATCAAAATTGCGGTAACGAGTGTTGTCGTCGAGCCCCAAGTTCAAATAGTCAAGGATGTTCTCTACACTTTCACCGTAATTTAATTCGTTGGTGATGGCTTGTAGTTGGTCATAATTGACATTGATGCGATACAAAAGACTGGCTAAGCGGTTGAGGTTATGAGTGTCGTCTAATTTGTCTGCCAAATAGTCCTTGACTTCTCCAGATGACAAATTGCTGAACGTGACATCATAATAAAAACGACCTGTACGACCGATGAAATACTGATTCAGTTTGCTGTAATCATTGATGGTGATCAGGTAGAAATGATGGTTATTGACTAAACCGTCGAACAAGCTTAGGAATTGCACTTGTTCGTCTTCTGAATCCTTGTCCCCTTTGTGGAAAATTTTTTCGAATTCATCAATCAAAATAAGAACTGGTTGTTCGATTGATTGCAAAAATCGTGGCAAGCCTGGTGTATTTTCAGTGACCAGAATGGTTGGAATGTCTTGTTCCAAAAGCTTTTCTGACACGATGCGAGCTGTCATGGATTTTCCGGTTCCTTTGCGACCACCTAAGATGGTTCCAAAGTTTCCGTCAATTTTGTTGTATCGATCCAGCATCCGGTCAACCATTTGCAGATGGTTTCCGTAGACCTTTTCAGTTGTTTTAAAGTTTGGTCGCATGCTGAGGCTATAGCCACTCA
>ERZ773061.682-NODE-682-length-13328-cov-2.640096_pt1 | contig 13328 bp, 11 predicted proteins | sample MGYA00580627_ERZ773061 | MGnify/ENA primary metagenome ERZ773061 (study PRJEB29015, sample SAMEA2738119) | human oral metagenome | biome: human oral; feature: human-associated habitat; material: saliva | place: China | collected 2223 ...
CGCAAAGATGATGGGGTTTTTAGCCATTGTGCGAACCATCTCTTGCGATACGATATTTCCTTTTGAAAGACCTACAAAAATATCAGCCCCAACCATTGCTTCGGCCAAGGAATGTACATCCGTGCGAGTGGTGGCAAATTCGCGCTTTTGTTCGGTGAGATTGGGACGATCTGCCGTTATCACACCTTTAGAATCAAGCATCACAATGTTTTCCTTACGCACACCGAAAGCACAATAAAGACGGGAGCAACTGATAGCGGCTGCACCAGCGCCGTTGACCACTACTTTCACATCCTCCATACGCTTTCCTGCCACATCTACGGCATTTAGCATTCCGGCGGCTGAAATAATGGCCGTGCCGTGCTGGTCATCGTGCATCACGGGAATATCGAGTTCTTCCTTCAGTCGGCGTTCAATCTCGAAACACTCAGGTGCTTTGATGTCCTCCAAGTTGATACCGCCAAAAGTGGGGGCGATAGCTTTGACCGCTTGTATAAACTTTTCGGGGTCTTTCTCGTCCACTTCTATATCGAAAGCATCCACGCCAGCGTAGATTTTGAAGAGGAGTGATTTTCCTTCCATCACGGGTTTGCCACTCATAGCACCGATGTCGCCCAAGCCGAGAACGGCCGTGCCGTTACTGATCACGGCAACGAGGTTACCTTTGTTGGTATAGCGATAAACGTCGTGCGGATTTTTCTGAATCTCAAGGCATGGCTCAGCCACACCGGTGAATAGGCCAGAGAGAGATCTGTCTGTGTGCGATAAGGCTTTGTGGGAACAATCTCAATCTTGCCGGGCTTGCCCATTGCATGATAATGCAAGGCAGCTTCTTTAGTAATTTTCACCATACTTATCTGGTTTGTTCTTTATAATGTATCTCTATTTTGCAAAGATACATTTTTTCATCAGAACATAACTACTAACCGATAGATGTACCGCAAGAATCCTTCTTTTTAGAAGAAATCCTTGCTACTAAAAGTAAAGAAAGGCTAAAACTTATAGCCAATACAGAAGTTTTTATTTTAACTTTGCGGATAAGATATTTGGAATTATACAATTTAAGGGAACAAATGAAAGCGATAAATGATAAAACGCTACTGCGGGAGCGAGTGATTGCTGCGGGGCAGGAACTGTTTCACAAACGCGGTATCCGAGCCGTTACAATGGACGATGTATCGCATCAGCTCCATATATCTAAGCGCACACTCTACCAACTCTTCGATGCAAAAGAGAGTTTGCTCCTTGCGTGCCAGCAAAAAGCGATGGCAGAGCACCAACAGCAGATGCAACATATCATGACGGAGACAGATAATGTCATAGAAATCATTCTCAGCGATCTCACACTCAACATGATGGAAATCCAGAAATTCTCAAAAGAGTTTCTCAACGATCTTCCTCTCTACGACAAACTGCGGGAGAATATGCTGTGCCACCGAAAGGAGAACAAGGCCAACGCCCTTGAGTTTATCAAGCGCGGTATAAGTCAGGGACTTTTCCGTTCCGAGATCAATCCAGAAATGGTTTATGAAGTGGGCGTGGCTATCATAGATGCCTTGATAGAAAAAGGGTTTTACAACACCGTTCCTCTCTTTGAACTTCTCTCTTCTTCCACTATCGCTTATCTCCGCGGTATTTCCACCGAGAAAGGCATTGAGTTGCTCAACGAGTTTGTTGGCAAATACAAATCAGAAGAATAAGTATTTTTTTGAAGATATATAGCGGCGTCGGTCAACATCTCATGAGTGTTGACCGACGCTGTTGTTATTTTCAAAATTTATAAGAGCACAGCTTTGAGTGCGGGAATCACGCTGGAGAGTGCGTCAATGAGCTGCTGGCGTTCGATACCTTCAGCTTGTGCCACAAACAAGGTGTTGTAGCCCGCCACCGTACCTGCCACTTCAGGCAAATGATGGCTGTCAATATCGGCAGCAAGCCCCGCCGCATAGCCCGGACGTGTGTGGAGAACGGCCAAAGTGCCCGAAAAAGTGATGCCTACAACGCCCGTGTTCTGTAAATATTCTGGTAAAGCCTCAATAGGTATCGGTCGGCGGTAGCCTTCTGTCTTGGGAAGAATCAGTTGGTAGCCATCTGGCGTCTTTTGTCGCAAGGCGTGAAGCTTCTGCAAATCGCTCGACACCGTAGGTTGTGAAACCTTAAAGCCTGCGCGCGCCAATTCGCGTTGTATGTCAGCTTGCGACCTCACCACTTTGTTGGAAAGAATGATCCTCAGAGCCTCCAACCGCGTTATTTTCTTTGCCATTTCTCTTATTACAGTTTCGAATAGCAAAGATAAAGCAAAGATTAGAATTGGGCAATATCAGATTTTCGCAAATCTCGCTATAATTTCACATATTCTATTCGTCCGTAAAGCTCGATAACTACATCTTATCTCCCACAAGGAAAACCGCCCTATTACTTGACAAACCACTATCTCAATATAGCGCGCAAAAAGTGGGGAGGAATCGAAAAAACGCATTAAAATATCCACCTTAATCTTTAAGTTTTGGAAAAATACCTACTTTTTGATGTTCAACAATACAAAAACGCCCTCTTTCTTCATTAAAACGCTCGTATTTTTCCTTATCCTGTCGGCCGATACAATAAGGATGTCAGCTGACAGCCTTATTGCATTTCAAAATATCCTTATCGTATCCATGGGTAGCCTTATCGGACGGGCAACTCAGCAAGACTTGCAGATTCGTCTGCTCTATTTCGGTTTTGATTTCGAGAGATTCTCAGAGCCGCAGAATAAGAAATTGCTTGACAATATGCCGCAAAACAATCGAAAAAACCGCACGCTTGATCAGCGAGAAGAATGCAGGTAACAATAGCTTCATTCCAACGTTTTCCCCTCTTATTCCTTTCATCACGCAAGGGAGGAAGCTGCTCGCCCCCTTGTATTGAATGGATATTCTTTGTAAATTTGTGCCTAATTTGGAAAATCGAAATAACAATTATACACCCGATGAAACATTACACATCAAAAGGACGAGGATGTTGCGCAGCTTTGGCGCTCGCTCTGCCGCTCGTGGCCGGCGTTCCGGCTATGGCCTTCGTTCCGTCCTCCATGGTCACTATCAGTCAGACTGCTAGCGCAATCAGCGGAGTGAACCAACTGAACGCTACCACCTTTGAAGTGCGCTATCAGAACGGACAGGTGCTCACCATCGACTTCTACGGTGAGAATATCTTCCGTCTGTTCCAGGACAATAAGGGCGGAAAGATGCGCAATCCGCAAGCTCAGCCGCCCGCACAAATCCTCGTGAACAATCCGCGAAAGAGCGTGGACCATATCAACTTGACAAAAGACAACGGCTACTATATCATTGCTACGCCGAAAGTACAACTCCGCCTGAATGCTACTTCAGGGCTTCTCTCCGTGCTCAACGGTGAGGGAACAGAAGTAGTGCGCGAGCTGGCAGCTGCCAATATCACGGATGCAAAAACCACCCTCACATTTGCTGCTCAACCCAACGAATATTTCTATGGTGGCGGCGTGCAAAATGGTCGTTTCTCTCACAGAGGAAAGTCTATCGCCATCGAAAACACGAACAACTGGGTGGATGGCGGTGTGGCTTCTCCCACTCCTTTCTATTGGTCAACAAAGGGGTACGGCCTTTTGTGGCATACTTTCAAGCCTGGTCGCTACGATTTCGGAGCAGAAGATGCTAAGAAAGTGACGCTTTCCCACTCGGAGAATTATCTCGACGTATTCCTCATGGTAGATAAAGAACCGTCATCTTTGCTTTCTGATTTCTACCAGCTGACGGGAAATCCCGTGCTACTGCCAAAATTTGGTTTCTACGAAGGTCATCTCAATGCCTATAATCGTGACTACTGGACGGAGAATGAAAACGGCTTCATGGCTTATGAGGACGGCAAACGCTACAACGAGAGCCAAAAGGACAACGGAGGTATCAAAGAAAGTCTCAATGGCGAAAAAAACAATTATCAGTTTTCAGCCCGCGCCGCTATAGATCGCTATCTGCAAAACGATATGCCGCTCGGATGGTTCTTACCTAACGACGGCTACGGAGCAGGCTATGGCCAAACAGCTACGCTTGATGGCAACATTGCCAACTTGAAAAGCTTTGGCGATTATGCGCGCTCGAAGGGCGTACAGATTGGTTTGTGGACACAAAGTGATCTCCACCCGAAAGACGGCATTGAAGCACTGCTACAACGCGACATCAAGAAGGAAGTAGGCGTGGCAGGCGTTCGTGTCTTAAAGACCGACGTGGCTTGGGTAGGTGCCGGCTACAGCTTCGGCCTCAACGGTGTGGCCGATGTAGGCGAAATCATGCCGAAGTACGGCCACGATGCGCGCCCCTTTATTATCAGCCTCGATGGTTGGGCAGGTACGCAGCGCTACGCGGGAATCTGGTCGGGCGACCAAACAGGAGGCGACTGGGAATATATTCGCTTCCACATCCCCACCTTCATCGGTTCGGGACTTTCTGGTCAGCCCAATATCACAAGCGATGTGGACGGCATCTTTGGCGGTAAGAACGTGCCGGTGAATGTACGCGAATTCCAATGGAAGACATTCACACCGATGGAACTCAATATGGACGGTTGGGGAGCAAACCCGAAATATCCGATGGTGCTTGGTGAACCCGCTACGAGTATCAACCGCTCTTATCTGAAGCTCAAATCAATGCTGATGCCCTATACTTACAGCATCGCAGAGGAGGCAGTTTACGGCAAACCCATGATTCGTGCGCTCTTCCTCGACTATCCTAACGACTACACGCTCGGCACGAAGACGGAGTACGAATATCTCTACGGTCCGAGTTTCTTAGTAGCTCCTGTCTATAAGGACACCAAAGCCGACAAGGAGGGCAACGATATACGCAACGGTATATACCTGCCCGAAGGCAAATGGGTGGACTATTACGACGGACAGATTTTCTTTGGTGGGCGCATTATCAACAACTACGATGCGCCGCTTTGGAAACTCCCCGTCTTTGTGAAAGCGGGCGCTATCATCCCGATGACGAACCCCAACAATAATCCTTCTGAAATTCGCAAGGACTATCGCGCTTACGAGCTTTATCCCGATGGCGCAAACTGCTTTACGGAATACGACGACGACGGTGAGACGCAGGCTTATCTCAAGGGTGACGCTACGCACACCGATATCATGAGCCACTTGCAGAAAGATGTGCTCAACGTGAAGGTGGAGAAAACTGTGGGCAACTATAAAGGCTTTGAAGCTAACAAGGAAACGGAATTCTTCATCAATGCTACGCGTGCTCCAAAAAAGGTTGTGGCCAAAGTGGGCGGTAAGAATGTGAAACTCACTAAGGTTACCAGCTTGCTGGCTTATGTGAACGGTCAGAATGTCTTTTTCTTCAATCCGTACCCCAATCTGAATCGTTTTGCTACACCAGGTTCTGAATTTGCAAAAAAGGAAATCACGAAGAACCCGCAGTTGCTCGTCAAAATTGGTAAGACTGACGTAACGAAGAATGCAGTGGAGCTACAAGTGAAAGGTTACGAATTTGCACCTGTCAGTGCACTGCTGAAAACGTCTGGCCCGCTTTCTGTCCCCAATGTAACATTTACGGACGACAACGTAAAGACGTACACGCTCACGCCTTCATGGGAAAAGGTGCAGAATGCAGACTACTACGAAATAGAGTATGACGGCCAACTCTATTCTACAATTACCGATCAGGAACTTACCTTCGACGGCTTGAAACCCGAAACTGACTACAGTTTCAAGGTACGCGCTGTCAACAAGGAGGGCTTCTCTCCTTGGTGCATGGTGAAAGCTCGCACAAAGGCTGATCCTTATCAGTTCGCCGTGAAGAATATCATGGGACAAACTACTTGTGAGAATCAACCCGGAATGGGAGTTAACAAACTCTTCGACTACGACCAGCGCTCAACATGGCACTCGAAATGGGGCAAAGGCGATGCAGTGCCGTTTACGCTTACGCTGGATCTCCGCTCTGTGAATGAACTTGACAAACTGGAGTATCTCCCGCGCGAAGACGGTGGCAATGGTACGCTGACAAAGGGAACAATCTCTTACTCCACAGACCGCCAAACGTGGTCGAAGCCTATTGACTTTACGTGGAATCGCGATGGAGAGACGAAGACCTTTGCTTTCGAAGGCAATCCCTCGGCTCGCTACATCCGCTTGAATGTGACGGAAGCCGCTGGCAACTTCGCAAGCGGACGCCAAATGTATGTGTTCAAAGTCCCAGGTAGCGAAAGCATCTTGCAAGGCGACATCAACCACGACAAGCGTATTGACGAGAACGACTTGACAAGTTACATGAACTACACAGGCCTGCGCCGCGGTGATGCTGACTTCGATTATGTGAGCAGTGGCGACATCAATAAGAATGGTCTTATTGACGCTTACGACATCTCTATTGTGACAACTCAGCTTGACGGAGGTGCGGCACAACGCGCGAGCGACAAGGTGAGCGGAAAACTGCTCCTAACAGCAGACAAGAACAGCTTCGCTGCTGGCGATGAGGTTCGCATCACGGTGAGCGGTAAGGATCTGAAATGCGTCAATGGTTTGAGCTTCGCTCTGCCTTATAGCACCAGTGAGTTTGAATACCAAGGTATCGAACTTATCAATATGAAAGACATGGTGAACCTCACTTACGACCGTTTACATACTAATGGTCAGAAGGAGCTCTTCCCCTGTTTTGTGAACCGCGGTAACAATTTCTTGCTGGAAGACGGTAAGCTTTTCGTCATCAAGCTCAAAGCTAAGAAAGCAGGCAAATTCAACCTTAAAGCTAAGGACGGTCTTCTTGTAGATCGTAGCTTGGGCACTTGCAACGCCTTCTGAATTACAAAAGACTGAATACTTCCCAACAGCCACCAGTTCTTTATCGACTGGTGGCTGTTTCTTTTTGGGCGGTACATCCATAAGAAACAATCTATATATAGAATATGAAACGCTCCATAATGGCACGTTTCATTATGGTTGTTTCAAATAAGAAATATCAAATGAGTTGTGCGTCCCAATAATTTTAGGAAATTTATCAGTAGCTTAGAGTCTCTCTCATAGAGAAACAAACAGAATAATTTATTATCTTCGCTCTCCGAAAATCAACTTAGAGGAATGAATCACTATTTTCAACACGAATACATGCGCCACGGACATATCGAAGTGATCTGCGGTTCTATGTTCTCGGGCAAAACGGAAGAACTCATCCGTCGCCTGAAACGCGCCCAGTTTGCCCATCAGAACGTGGAAATCTATAAGCCCACTATTGATACGCGTTATAGCGAAGAAAACGTGGTCTCTCATGATTCCAACTACATCAAATCAACGCCAGTGGATGCCCCAAACAGTATTCTGCTGCTGGCTTCCGATGCTGAAGTGGTAGGTATCGACGAAGCGCAGTTCTTCGACGAAACGCTCGTAGATGTGTGTAAGAAAATGGCTGATGCAGGCAAGCGTGTCATTGTGGCAGGGCTGGATATGGACTTCTTAGGTAATCCTTTCGGTCCGATGCCCGCACTGATGGCTATTGCTGAGGACGTTACGAAAGTTCACGCTATCTGCGTGCGCTGCGGCAATCTGGCACAATTTAGTCACCGCATCGTGAAAGGCGAAAAGCAGGTGATGCTTGGCGAAAAGGATGAATACGAACCGCTCTGCCGCGATTGCTTTAGCAAAGCCATCAACAATCATCCTCATGAAGTGGAATAAACTGAGACAACTCTATCGGCAGAACAAACGTCAGTTTTGGAAATATATCTTCTATCAGTTCGGCATCTTCCTACTTACCTTTGGGAGCGCGTTCGGATTGTTTTTCTTGATCGATTTCCTTTCTGAAAAAATGGGGTATGGGCATCCCTCCTCGAGCACAAGAATGCTCATCGTCATTGCTCTTATGCTCCTTGCCTTTCTCATCTTTGCAATTATTTATCATCTTTTGGGAAAGGACAAAGACGAGGAAGAAAGCAAAAAACCGAAGCGATGGTATCAGAATTTTTGGATACAGATAGCATGGTTCATCGTTATCATATCTATGGGCTTTGCTGCTTTCTTCTTACTCGATACTTATTTAGAAAAACTCCCTCAAGAATGGGCTTGGATTTACATTGCGTGGAAATTTGGAAAAAAAGTTGTTCTTTTCGTCCTCGCTCTTATTATTTGGCTGCGCACCAAATGGAAGAAGAAACAGCTTAAAAACACTCCATCGGCTGACAAATAAGTTTTATTCTCGCCTTCAGAAACTTCTGTAAGATAACTTTAGACGCTTCACTTTCATTATCAAAAATGGATTTGCAATCTACTGAGTCATAAAACGGAATAGGAGAGAAGTAAGCAATAAGAATAAAAGAACGAGACACAACTGGCAAAGAGAAAGGCCTTTGCAGTTGTTTCTCGTTCTTTATAGGGATTTTCTGCTGACTCTCTTAGTCGCGGTTATTCGAATATATGAGAGCATAATAGATGAGTGTAGCAAGCGAACCGAGTGCTGCAACAACGTAGGTGTAAGCAGCAGAGCGAAGTGCGCTAACTGCCATCGGATAGTTTTCTCTACTGGTGATACCTGCTCCTGCAAGCCACTGCGTAGCACGTCGGCTGGCGTCAATCTCAACGGGAAGAGTGATGAAGCTAAACAGAGTGGTCAGTGCGAAGAGTACAATACCTCCCAAGAGGATTCCAGGCATTGTGTTGACAAGTATCATACCTGCCAAAAGTACCCATTGCACCCACTGCGAAGCAAAGTTTACTACAGGAACGAGGGCCGAACGGAGTTGCAGCGGTGCGTAAGCCCTTTCGTGCTGAACAGCATGGCCACATTCGTGAGCTGCAACGGCTGCGGCAGCAACAGAACAGCTCCCATAAACGCCTTCGCTAAGGTTGACGGTCTTGTCGGTAGGGTTATAGTGGTCTGTGAGTTGTCCCGGAACCGACGTAACACGCACGTCATAGATTCCGTTATCGCGGAGCATTTTCTCCGCTACTTGTGCGCCCGTCATTCCGCTGGCAATGGGAACACGAGAGTATTGCTTGAATTTCGACTTGAGGTTCGACTGAACCAAATAGCTGATCACGGCGAAGACGCCAAATATAATCCAAATCATGAGTGTCGGATTTTTTTTAGTTAGTACTTATTGTTTGTTGAGGCTTACTATACAAAAGTATGCCAAAGATACGGAAAACAATCAGTAGTGCAGATATATTGACATATTTTAGGGACTTCACGATACTTCTTAAGGATTTCTTCCTACATTTGTGTGTTTCGATCGAAAAATCATCTGATATGACATACACTCAATCCTACAATTCGCCACTGGGGCGTATCGTGTTGGCCAGCCGTGAGGACGCATTGATAGGACTCTGGTTTGAGGGACAGAAATTCTTTGGCACAACGCTCTGCGAGGCGAGTGTGGAGAAAAAGAATGCTGTACTTAGCGAGGCGCATCGTTGGCTTGATTTGTATTTTTCGGGTTGTCGTCCAGATTTTGTACCACCGTTGCGGCTCTTGGGCACTCCCTTTCAGCAACAAGTGTGGCAACAACTGTTGGCAATACCGTATGGTGCCACCACTACTTATGCCCAATTGGCCCTTGCTTGCCACACTTCGGCGCGCGCCATTGGCGGAGCAGTAGGGCGAAATCCCATATCGCTGATTGTGCCCTGTCACCGCGTCATTGCTTCCGATGGTTCGCTCACAGGCTACGCTGGAGGAACAGACAGAAAAAAGGCACTGTTGGATATAGAACAGAGCCTGATAGGATAGAAAAGAAAAAGAGCAGTCCGCAGAGGACTGCTCTTTTATTATAGTGCATCAAACGAGCGGGATGAGTATCAAGAGAATGAGCTGAGCCGTAAGAATTCGCAGGAACATAGAGAGCGGATAAACCGTAGAGTAGCCCACTGCTGGCGCATCATTGTTGGCCGTTTGATTGGCAAAGGCAAGTGCAGGAGGATCCGTATTCGTACCAGCGATAAGACCCATCAGTGTGAAGTAGTTCAACTTCATCTTGAGGCGTCCATAAAGACCGCAAATCATAATGGGGATGACCGTGATGAGGAAACCCATCCAAACGTAGTGGTAACCGCCATTAGTGACCGTGTTCCAGAATGTAGCACCTGCTTGAACACCCACGCCAGCCAAGAAGAGTACGAGCCCCACCTCGCGGAGCATCAAGTTGGCACTGTTGGTAGTGTAAGCCGTGATCTTAAACTTGTAGCCGAAAGCTCCGATGAGGATACCGAGCACCAAGGGGCCACCAGCCAAACCAAGCTTTACGGGTTCGCTGATTCCGGGGATAGGAATAGGAATTTGTCCCAAGAAAATACCGAGCAGAATACCAAGGAACATCATTCCAACATTGGGAGCTTCCAAGCGCTTTTGAGTGTCGCCCACGATAGCACGAACGCGATTGATATTTTCCTCCGTACCCGTCACGCGGATATGGTCGCCCATCTGCAAACGGAAGTTTCTGCGCGCAAAGAGCGTCATACCAGCACGCGAAACACGTGTGACATTAACGTTGTAGAGGGAAGAGAAATGTAAGTCGTTGAACGTCATACCATTGACCTCAGGCTTAGAAATAATGAGTCTTTGTGAGATATAACGCTTCTCTTCTTCAGTTTCTTTCTTCCAATCCTCATCAATCAGTTCACCCATCAAGGCGATGATAGCTTCCTTGTCTGAAGTGGCCGTAACGATATAGAGTTTCATTCCTTCTTCCATTACGGTGTTTTCTTTCGGAATGAACATTTCGCCATCTTTCTTTGCACGAGAGCAAACGAAGTCGCCCTTCACAAAATTGTGAAGTTCTTGCAGCGTATGGCCTACTACGGCTTTGTTAGTAACGCGCAGAATGAAATGTTCGGGAACAGAAGAGGGATCTGCCTCGTTGGCGTGTTCATATTCTTTGGCCTCTTTGTCGAGACTAACTTTGCAAATATAGCGAATAGCGATGGTGGCACCGATGATACCCACAACCGCCAGCGGATAGGCACAAGCGTAACTACTACCTATGTTGAAACCTGGGTCGTAGTCGGCACTTCCACCCAGCAAGCGCGGAAGGATGTTATTGGCTGCACCCAAACCAGGCGTGTTAGTAACAGCGCCATATAGAGTACCCGTCATCATGGCGAGATTCTTTTTGTTCAGTGGATCTCCAGGAGAGTAGAACCAAATGAAATAGAGCGCCAGCATGACAGCAATGTTGAGAACAATCAGTGCAGTGGAGAGAAGATTCATCTCAACCCCACCTTTTTTGAATGTGGCAAAGAAGCCTGGGCCTACTTGCAGACCAATGCAGTAGACAAAAAGCACCAAGCCAAATTCCTTGATGAAATTGATGATGAGCGTTTGGTTGGCCATGGCGGTTGCCATTTCTCCGTTGGAAGGAGCCACTACAAACGTGTGGTAGAGGTGTCCGGCAAGGATTCCAACGAACAAAACGAAGGTTACGCCGAGGGAAATACCGCCCAGTTTAAGTTTGCCCAACTTTACACCCAACCAAATAACCAGCGCAAAGAGGAGTGCCAAATGCGCAGGCAGCACAGGGTTGTTGATGATTTTAATTAACCATTCCATAAGTTAGAAAGAAAAACGTAAAAAGTTATATAGTTTTAAGTGCGGCGAAGTTAAGCATTTTTAGCGAAAACCCTCCCGCTTTCTTACCCTTTTTGCTGAAATGAGGCAATTTTTATATATTTGCAGCAGTTAGTTTTGGTGAAGTTCAGGAAGATAAGGATTGCTACTTCATAGTTTGCAAATACGCCTCTCTCCCTTTCCCTTCTACTCAATTCTTGTTTCACATAATCCTTTTAGTTATGCGCCACACGTTTTTCTCCCTCTGCCTTTTTTTTGTCGCTGTTGTAACTTTTGCCCAGCAGCAGACAGAGTTGCGCCGCTCAAAGACAGTTTTTCTCAATGAAGCTTTCCAGAAAGGTAGAATACTCCAAACGTTCAATCGTCATATAGATGATAGCGTCAATATCTTTCTGAAAGATGCCTCTCTCTGTTTTGTTCGCAAGGATACTATTTATAAGGCCTATCTCAATAACGTGTTAGGGCTTCGGCTCGATTCTGTGGAATATAAGAAAGTGAATAATCAGATGGGGCGTGTAGTGGCTCGTCAGGGGTATAACTATTTACTTTGCGTCACCACAGTGAATATGAATCTTCTCAAAGAAGAAACGTACAGTTCCAATAGTGCAGGCTTCTTTGATTTAGATATTCCCAGTGCTTCGGGCGTGAATGTCAACACTTTCTTTGAGCTCGACCGCGACAAGCGGGATTCCGATGTGGGTTACCCTTTGCAAGACAAATACTACTTTTGGCTATCGGGTAAGGAGATACCTGCCAACGAAACGCAAGTGAAGAAATATGTGCGCCCCGAAATGAAAGAGGCCTTCCGAACTTTGATGGCCGACCGCTTTTGGAGTTGGAGTGATGAGAAAAGTCTCAAACAACTGCTGATGTATCTGCAATAGAAGTGGAGATAAAAAGAAAAGAGAAGTCGGACTTATTGAGATTTATCAGCAAGCCCGGCTTCTTTGTTTTCGTATCGGTTTTTGTCTCTCCCAGAATTATTCAGTATTTTTGCCCTTATGGAACAAGTTAGAAAGAACAGTGCTCGCGCTTGGCTATTGGCCGCGCGCCCAAAGACGCTCTCGGCGGCGCTCATTCCCGTTGTCACCTCCTCCGCTTTGGCTTTTGCCTCTGGGCCGTTCCGTCTTCTGCCCGTATTGGGCTGTATGCTCTTTGCCGCATTGATGCAAATAGCAGCTAATTTTATCAATGACCTTTTTGATTTTTTGAAGGGGACAGATGGCGAAGAACGCCTCGGTCCTGAGCGCGCTTGTGCGCAGGGCTGGATCAGTCCATCTTCGATGAAGCGCGGTATAGCTCTCATGTTGGTGCTCGCAGCTATTGTGGGATTGGCCACTTTCTACGGCTCGCTCATTACAAGTCCCTCGGCCTTTGTGGCTGACAACCTCCTGTTGATCACGGCCTATTTTCTGCTCGTGGGTTTGGCTTGTTTGCTGTTTGCTTTCCTTTATACCACGTTGCTGAGCTACTGCGGATTGGGCGATGTCCTCGTCTACCTGTTTTTTGGCTTTGTTCCCGTGGCGGGTACTTATTTCTTGCTGACCGGCTGGCTCATACCCGAGGTGTGGTGGCTCAGTGCTGCGGTAGGACTGATTACCGACACACTTCTCGTGCTCAATAATTATCGCGATCGCGATACTGACCGCGCCTGTGGCAAGCGCACTTTAATAGCCGTACTTGGTGGGCGTTTTGGAAGTTGGTTCTATCTGTTGCAAGGTGTTTTCGGTGCATTATGTTTTTCCGCCCTCGCTTTCT
>ERZ773061.691-NODE-691-length-13268-cov-13.415803_pt1 | contig 13268 bp, 11 predicted proteins | sample MGYA00580627_ERZ773061 | MGnify/ENA primary metagenome ERZ773061 (study PRJEB29015, sample SAMEA2738119) | human oral metagenome | biome: human oral; feature: human-associated habitat; material: saliva | place: China | collected 2223 ...
CACGATATTTTAGGCCAAGATCTTCAATTTCAGATTCGGACATATCTGCAATAGTAAAGAAAAGTGTCTGATGTTGTTCAGAAGAATGAATCGCAACAACAATACCGCGAACTTCTCCAGTATTAATTTGAGCAAATGAACCGTCAGGGTTTCTTTGGGTGCGATCCTCTTCAAAGATAATATCAGGTCCTTCAATACCCCGGAAAGTCAATTTACCTAGAACTTGAGGAACGTCTAATCCATCAGTGATAACGCGATAAGTTTTGTCAGCAATTTGTAGTTTTTCTCCGTAGTTTAATCCAATTTTAGCCATTTAATTTACTCCTTTATTTAATTATTTTTTCAGTACTAGTTTTTCAGCAAATACATTGAGTGCAGGTGCAACAGAATTTCCATTCAGAGAAGTATCTGATAGGAAGATAGGGTTAATCACTTCTACAAGAGCATCTTCTGGGAAAACTGTGGTAGAAGCAGGTGTGATAACATGGAAAGAACCATGTGTTTCACTGTTTAGAATATGACGTTGATATTTGCCTTCTTTTCCAAAGACAAAACGTGGAGCATTCCCCAATTTCTCATAGTAAGCTGGGCCGATAAATTCTGGTTTCATTTTTAGTGTTTCTGGGATCATAAGTATTTTCCTTTCTGATAGTAAAATAAAAAGAGTTAGGCTAATTGCTTTACTCTTGAATAATAATGAATTGAAAGTTTACGTTTAAACATTCTAGTATAAAATTGTACTTCACTCTGAGGGAAGCCAGTAGTTATTGATTTTTTAGCTATTGTATTTAAATCACTGAGAGTTTGAGAATAAAGTTGAGCTTGTAACTTCTCTGATGACCGGAACATTCCATACGTGAAGATGTAATTATTATAAAGTCTTTTACATTGTAATGCGAAAAAAGTTTGTCATAGTTTTCTCCTTTATTGTGAAATTAAAAAAAGCTACCAAGAAATTAGGGATGACTTAGTAGCTTAAGAGTTAGTCTATCTAATAAGGATAGACAGCAGTAAAGAAAAGTAATTTGGTTGGAAAGAATCCTCTTTCCACGGTGGCAACGTTTAGCAAGGTGCTTTGCGTAAATTACCATCGCTTTCCCGGCCAATCTCAAAAGGTAGTCATTATCATACCCCATGGATTCTCTTACGCCCTTTGGCGAAGCCAGTTCACTTTACTATACGGAAAAGTGCGAAAGTCCGAAATGCGTGGAAGCCCACAAAAATGTTTTATATCTTCACTTCAACCATAAACAGACTTGACTTTTCTTTCCAAAACATTTACAATAAAGGTACGAAGTTTAGTGTAGTTTTGGCAATCAGTCCTCTGGTTGTCAGACGCACTTTTTATTAAATTTTCAAAGATCGTGATGCTAAAAGTTAAGCATTATTATTTTTGCAACAATTATAACTATCAGCTATATTTATATTATATAACCAATGGTTATAATTGTCAATAGATTTTTGAAAAATTCTTTAAAAATTTTAAGAGGAATATCATGGAATTTTCGCAACGTCTAAAAAATCTAAGAAAACAAGCACATTTAACTCAAGTTGATATTGCTGAAAAACTAGGAATTTCACAACCTGCTTACGCTTCATGGGAACGTGGAATCAAAAAACCAACACAAGGAAATCTAGTTAAAATAGCACAGATTTTGAATGTGTCGGTGGATTATTTAGTTGGAAATTCAGATAATACAGAAGACGAATTAGATAATATTGAGTTACTTTTTCGTATGAACTCAAAAGGATTGACTGATGAGGAAAAGGAAATTTTCAAGAAAGAATTGATTGAATTTATGAAAAAAAGAAAGAAAGTTTTCCAGATGAAAAATGATTAATAACTGAAAAGTTAACTATAAAATTCTAAGCTTTGTATGCTGGATATTTTCAAAGTAGAAAACAAATATAACTAAGGTAATTTAATATTCTTAATGGAGCTAAAATGACAAATACAAAAAAAACAAAAAATACAATTTCTATATTAATTGGTAATGGATTTGATATTCAAATATTAAAAGAGTTAAATGTATCAACAAACACGTCTTATTCCTCTTTTTTTAATTTTATCAGTTGGAAGTATAGCAATATGCTTGAAGAAAATCTAATTGTTAGAAAGATGGTTCAAGATAGAATGGGTGGGAAAGAAAATTGGTCGGACTTTGAAGAAACTATAAAAAACATTATTAAATCAGAATATGAAAATAAGGATAATGAACCAATAAATGAATTTTCTAGCAAAAAATATATTGAGGCGTTAACTGAATTACAGGACTGTTTTTCTGATTTCTTAAACACCATAGTTACCACTGATGTTCTTAAACGTCTTGATATGTTAGGGGAAACACCAGAGGTTAATAATGGGAATTTGGATGGGAATGATGTTATTAAACCATTTAAGCCAGAAAGAAGTCTAGCAATGCATACACTTAGGTCATTTCTAGGTGATTTACAAAATGAAGAAAGATCTAGAATGGAGTTTGTTAAAAATGCAGACCATCATACTATATATGATTTTACTTTTTTCAATTTTAACTACACACCTTTGTTCGATAATTATATAATGTTGGACAAGAAAGCTTTTGACCCTCATATGTATAAATACTCTAGTAATAATTTTCATCTTCAACTACGTTTTAAAGAGAATGAAAAAGAAGTAGTTTTTACTGAATTGGAAACAAGAATTTTTCATCCTCATGGATTTCAGCATACTCCAAGATCCATTCTATTTGGATTCGATAATCCGGGTCAAGTTATTAAAAATTATAATGAAGATCTATATACCAATTCAGAGGTCCAAAACTATGTTAAATATTTTTTGAAACCATACTGGGCTGAGAACGATAAAAAATATAAACCATTTCTCGAGAATACAGACTTATATATTATTTTCGGCCATTCCATTGGAGAAAGTGACAGATATTGGTGGAAAATTATTGCAGAAAATATCGCTAATGAAAAGGCTGAATTGATAATATACAATTTCTCAATTGATAATACCGATGCTGAAAAGAATAGAGTTGCTCTTAATTTTATAGATAAAGCAGGTTTAATTGATGAAACTAAGAGAGATAAAGTTTTAAAGAGAATTTTTGTTATTAATTTTAACCAAACAAAACCAAGATATGCATTTAATGTGAATCAGTCTAACATTCCTCAGTAGGATAACGTGATAATTTTGTAAAGAGTTTTTATTTCTCATATTTGTACTTAAGCTCTAATAGCATATCTTTCCATTCGTTAACATCATTCGGCAGTTTTTTTTGCTTAACAACTATGAATTTATCACCAATTATTTCTTCGTTGTTGTCTATACTGAAGTGAAAATATGTGCATTTTTTAGAAGGCTTCAAGATAAGGAGACGATCACCATAATTTTCATAAAGTTGATTAGGATTAACTTCATTTAGAAGTGTATTTAAAGTAGTGGCCCAAATTCCATTCAAACCATTCTCGTTGTGAATATATTTTCTAAAAAAACAATTCGCCATTTGCTTTTCGTAATCTAAAAACTTAGCACCATATCTATCTCGAAGAGGATTGTTTAATTCGTCAGGATTAGAACTATAGATTTTACAAAAATATTGTTTATGAATGTTACGACCTTTTTGTAAATACTTCTCCTTATATTGATTTAAGAAAATAATTAAAGATTGTTTACCGGTCGTATCTTTATCAATTCCATAATATAAAGACCAATAGAATAATTTGATAGCTGGTTCTTTTAAAAGATCAATATCTATGCGATTTAATATTTTGCCTCGTGTTATATCTTTGCCGATCTGAACTTGAATTAATTCACCTGTAGTGTTTTCAATGGTCACTAAACAAGTGTTACCGATAATGGAATATCTACCAAAAGCTAACTGTTTATAGACTAAACTTTCAAGATTATCTTGCCTTGTATGCATAAATTCATCATCGAATTTTAAAGTTTTCATCATATGCCTCTTCTCTATATTTCTAAATTAGTTATATATTATTATTATGCCAGATATCTTTTTATTTTTATAAATTTTTTAGTTTTCAGATGAGATTTCTTATTTAAAATTCAATTTTCTTGAATTTGTGGACAATAGTCCGCTTTTTTTGTATAATAAATTCAACCATTTTGGTTTAGTTTTGTGCGTTATGAGTTAAAGGAGGTACTGTTCTTTGGATGAATTGTATTTAAAAGTAAGTGAAATTACAAAACAAACCTTATATTCTTTTATGAAAGTAGAAGAAATTTCGCCTTTTAACTATAACTTCCACGATTATTTTGATCATTGTATTAGTGTGAACAATATTCAAGTAATTTCTCATCACTTTTCAAATCACAAGATTGAAGGTTTGACAGTTATTGATGAGTTGGGCACTAGTTTTTCTTATGAGAAAGATAACCCAAAAGTAAAGCAAAGTTTTACTTTGTGTCATGAGTTAGGGCACTTTCTTCTTAATCATAGGGGAACATGCTTTACAGAATCGACAGAAAATCAAGAAAATATATTAGAAAGGGAAGCAAATATTTTTTCTGCTGTGATATTAATGCCGGATATAGTTCTGTTGTACAAAATTTACTATTCCTGTGATTCCTTTCAAAAAATCAAAGCGGATTTAGAAGTTTCAAAACAAGCACTATATTTTCGTTTAATTGATTTGTTAAGATTTTGCGAAGTAGATACTGAGATCTCTATTAAGCAAGCGGTGGAAGAATATCTAGATGGGGAAAACGCTACTCTTCATCGCTATTTTCATCAAATAAAAGAAACTTTGATTGCAGACTTCAATCAGTATCAACCACCTCTGTTAGCAAGGTTGAAAAAGAAAATGAAACAAACAAATTTTGTAACTAGTCAAGAATTACCAGAATTGCTTGATCAGACGAGGTGGGACGAGATTAGATCAGTAAAGAAATTTAAGGTATGGCTTGTATACAACAAGGGAAAATCTTTAGCTTATGTGTGGGATAGCAACAAACTATCAGAGACAGAAGCTAGGAGAAAAGCAAATTTAAAATTATTAATCACATGGTAAAAATCCTCGAATAGTAGGGAGTTTCTTTCAATTTGATGGATAATTCATGGTATAATAGACTTATTAGAAAGCATTTACAAGGAGATTATGGACTTGATACTATTAGCAACAAGCAACAAGCAACAAGCAACAAGCAACAAGGTAATTTTTACCTTTTTTCAACATGTGAAAAAGCACCTTCTGTATGTAAAGGAGGTGTTTTCTAATGCGTGAAAACTTTATTGAACGCCCCCATAAGAATGAGAAAGAGGGAGCAATTGCATATGTTCAGGAACTGCTAAAACAGGCTCGTGAGGATAGACGAAGTGAAGATGTTGATAAATTAGAAAATATTGCTCGTCTACTTAATACTAAGAAGTATGGTCTTGTTTGGGAGGAACATGCTGAGTGGGTTGAAGAGGAGATGAAGACCAAAATTCCTGTCTTCGTTGAAGATGAAACTAAAAAGATTGTGGGGGGACCAGACTCTGAAGATTATAACTTTCTACTTGAGGGAGATAATCTTCATAGTTTACATCTATTGGAAAAAACTCACTCCGGGGAAATTGATGTTATTTATATTGACCCTCCGTATAATACAGGAAATAAAGATTTTATCTATAACGATAAAATTGTAGATAAAACAGATGGATACTCCCATTCAAAATGGTTAAGTTTCATGAGTAAGCGCCTAGAAATTGCTAAAGAATTACTATCTGATAACGGTGTAATCTTTATTTCGATAGATGATAATGAACAAGCTCAGTTGAAATTGCTATGTGATGAAATATTTGATAACAATAATTTTTTGGGAACAATTATTCAAAATAAACAAAATGCAAAGAATGATAGTACCGATATTCAAAAGAATCATGAGTATATTCATATTTACAGGAGAAAAACTAGACTTGAAGAAGGTTCTAAGAGTAAAATTCTACCAACTTTAGTAAAACGTGAAGAGAAGATTCGTGAAGTTTTTGAATCAAATAATGGATTTTATTATATTGGTGATAGCATAACTACGAGAGGTGAAGGAGGAACACTGAGAGCTCGTCCTAATTTAGGTTATGTGGTTTATTATAATGAAGAGACTAAAGAAAAAATAGCTCAAATGGATTATGATATTGATTTAGCAAGGGAATCTAATCAAGAAGAGGAAGTATATTCTTTGGATATTTCTTTAATTGAAAAGGGATATGTTCCAATTTTGCCACCAAAAGTAAGAGGTCAGTTAGGGTGTTGGACATGGAGTATTGATAAATTTAATGCAAATAAAGACGAGTTAATCGTTACTAAAGGTAGGGATAGGTTAAATGTGAAGAAGATCAAATTTATTGATTCTAAGAGAGTATTTAAGATAGATGAAAAATTTGAATATTTTGAAATGATAGAAACTAATTCAAGAAGTATTATTGAATTTTCTACAAATGATGGCACTAATGAATTAAATAGGCTTATTGGTAGACAAGGAGTTTTTAATAATCCTAAAAATTTAAAAATGATAAACTATTTCATATCTTTACTACCAAATAAAAATTCAATAATTTTAGATTTTTTCGCAGGCTCGGGTACCACAGGCCATGCAGTATCTCAACTGAATAAAGAAGACGGTGGAAATAGAAAATATATCCTTTGTACCAATAATGAAAACAATATTTGTGAAGAGGTTACCTACAAACGTCTGGCCAATATTCAAGAAGAACTACCTCATAATCTAAAATACTTCAGAACTGAATTTGTTGTTAAGGAAGAATTTCCTGATGTCACTCTTGAATATGAGTTACTAAACTATGTGACACCTCTTGTTGAGTTGGAGTTTGGAGTAGATATTTCAAATCCAAAAGTTCAGGTTATCTTGTCAGAAGATCAGCTAGATGAGATGAATGAATCAGATTTTATGGAAAATTCTACCCTATTTTTCCATCCTGAAATTTTCTTTGATGCTGAACAAGAACGAATCCTTCGTGACAAGAACATCACGAAACAAGAAATTCCAAACTATTACTTCGGAAAGGAGATGTGGTCATGATTGAATTGAAAAATTTCCAACAAAAGCTAGTTGATAAGCTATTGAAATTTACAGCGCCTGAATATGATGTTGATGAGATGGTTATTAAGTCGCCGACTGGTTCAGGTAAAACAATTACACTTCTTGAATGGATGAATACTTATATCGCGAGTACCCATGACAACGTTGCTTTTGTATGGTTTACTCCTGGCGCGGGAGAACTTGAAGAGCAAAGTCTGGATAAAGCGAGAAACTTTTCGTCTATCAAGGAGCAGTCACTTGCTGATGCACTTCGTCAAGGATTTGGCAAAGATACCGCAACTTTTATTAACTATGAATCGGTTGTAGGTAAAAACAAAAATGCTATATTGACAGACAGTGAGAGAGAAAATCTTGAAGATAAGATTGAAAAAGCTTTTGAATCAGGTCGTTATTTTATTCTTGTGATTGACGAAGCGCATCGAAATGATACTAATAAAGCAAGAGATATTATTTCACGTTTTAAAGCTGCTAAAACTGTTAGGGTTTCAGCGACTATTGAAGACCCTAAGAATCCTGATAAAATAGAGTTCTATGAAGTTACTGAAGAGGAAGTTATCGAATCAGGTTTGATTACAAAATCAGTAGTTGTCAATGAAGGAATTGAAAAATTTATAGATGCAAATCCTGATATCAGTAGAGAATTTGAATTACTGTTTGAAAGCGCTGAGCTAAAACGAAAAGAGATAGTGCAAGGGTACACTGAAAATAACATCGCAGGTATTAATCCATTAGTGTTGGTTCAATTACCTGATAAATCTGAATCGGAACCCGAACTAGTCAGTCGTATTGAGAACTATATTCAAACTAAGTTACATAAGACATACGAAGATGGGAAACTAGGTATTTGGTTGGCAGACCAGAAACGAAATTATCTCAATGTTCAAGAGCTTGATAATGGGGTTGAGTATCTTATTATAAAACAGGCTATCGCTACTGGATGGGATGCTCCTCGCGCTAAAATCTTGATTAAGATACGTGAAAAAATGGGAGATACCTTTACTATTCAGACGATTGGTCGTATCCGTAGAATGCCTGAACCCTTAAAAGGTCACTATGGGGTAGATATTTTAGACAATTCCTACATTTATACCTTTGATAATGATTTTTTAAATGGGGTATTTGGGCAAAAAGGAGTAGGAATCCCGACACCTATCTTAAAACGGAAGGATATTGCTAAAGATTTTAAATTAGTCAGTGAGAGAACTCTTGATTTACATGCAGGACAGAATGAAAAGGCTGTACGTGAAAATCTTTATCTGGGATTGGTTCGAGAGTGGAATTTGACAAATGATGTTGATTCGAACAAGCAAAAACTAGAGAATCAAGGAATTCAATTTGGTAGTTCTATTGTGAATACTTATAAACAAGGAAGATTTGATACGCTTAAACATTCAGAGAGTTTGAAAGATAGAGAAAGAAAAGTTGAAGCAGATTTTAGAGCAAACCGACTTGATTTACTTCATGCTTATCATGAACTTGACCGTGTCACTCATTTAAAAGTGAGTCAGGTCGAAGCCTTATTAAGACGATTTTTTATGGATGATAAAAGGCCTAATAAACATAAGCTCTTAAAATTAGAAGCGAATGAGTGGACAGCCTTTATTTTGAATAATTGGCGAGAACTTCGTGAAGTGTTCAAAAAAGTAGATATTTATCCAATAATCAGTATGGGACTTGTAGAAATTAAAGAAAATGATTTTTCTATACCGATGAACGAGCGTTATTTGTATAATCCAAATCTGGAAAAAACTATCGTAGAAACAAATGTATATGATGGATATGAGAGCAGAATTATCAAAGGTAGCGAAGCAGAGCGCTTATTTGAGGACTATATCGAACAACATAAAGATACGGTTGAGTTTGTTTATAAGAATGGTGACAAAGGGACTGAATACTTCTCATTGGTTTATAATACAGCAAGTTCTTCTCATCATTTCTATCCTGATTACATTGTAAAAATGAAGAATGGCGACACCTATATCATTGAAACCAAGGGTGGGGAGAATGCTAAGGGTGAAGATAAAAATGTTGATGAGTATGCACCGTTGAAATATGAATCATTAAAAGTGTACCTTGAGAAACATGAGTTGAAAGGGGCCTTTGTTCGAGATATTGCTGGAACTCTTCGATATTTAAATGAAGGTGAATGGGAAGACAAGATGTCAGAATGGCATCCAATTGATGAATTATTTGGATTTTAGGAGAAAATTTGATTTCTTTATAACCGTTAAATATAAATCTTACTTTGGGAGTATTAAGCTTTTTGTGAATTGATGCAAATTTCAAAGCACATGTAATTTAACCTTTTTAAACTAAGATTTAAGAAAGATTGCAAAGAATTATTGAGATGTTAAGGGAAAAATTATTTTAAAAATGATTTTTAAATATGATTGCGGTCTCTACTTCTTCTATATCTAGTTTGCCGAGTTGTTGAAAAATCTTATGTAGTATAACCTAGGTGTAAAAGTTAGATCTTCCATAAACTAACTTTCCGAAAAGTACTTATTTTTCGGAAAATTAACTTTGAGAAATCTAGAGTTATGATTTTTATAACCGGTAACCAAAAATTTTTCAAACTAAACTTTATCCCGATAATGTACTCAATTTAAGTGAAAACTGGAAATTTTTTCAATTGTACATTTTTGTATTTTATCAAATTCAAAAACACGGCTTATGAGTTCAGTTCTGGCCGTGTTTCATTTTTTATATTCTACCTAAAATTTTCAAACTGTTTATACCTTGTTAGGGTTTTAAAATTTTTCATCAATAATTTCTGCCCAATAATCAAAACTCTCTTCAAGATAAAGTAACACATTAAATAGTTTTAAAAATTCTTCTTCTGAAATCTCGTCATCCCAACGTCCATGTACAATCATGTGTCTATTTGGATAATTAATAGTAAATCGTTGGGTATCTGCAAAAAAGTTATAACACCAACTTAAAAGGCCGTAGTCAAAAACTGTTTTTTCTCCAGGACTTATTTGTTCATCAATTTTTCTTATCGCTCTGTGTCCAACTGCTGTCTTTTTATCCGCATCACTAGATAATGGCTCTGCTAATCTATTAAGTGCGCCATCAATAGCTATTGAAGCAAGGGTGTAGGCTGCATAGTAGTTTTGTTCGGAATAACTCAATGCCACTGACTGGATTAGATGATAAGAAAAACACTGTGATTTCGCTAAATACTCTATGTTAGATGTATCTGAAATAATCTCTTTAAGATTATCTAACCACTCTGCCTCAATGTCTTCAATATCATCTAACAAAAGCTGACTAACGACTGCTCTGTTTTGGAAGAAGATAACCCAGCCTTTATTAGCAAAAATTTCTACTTTATCGATTATCCTCTTTTTCTCTTCTTCTGTGTATGGAGTAAGAGCATTTTTTACTACCTCAGATAAATTTGAAAGCTGTGTTCTTAATTCTACGAGATAGTCTGTGGCAATACTTTGACTTAATGTGCTAATGATTTGTGACGATTTATTTAGACTCTTAAACAGTTCCTTATTCTGTTCTGAAAACCGCTTCAAACCTGATTTTTCTATCACACTATCTATTTTCTTTGGAAGTTGTGCAATTTCTTTATTTTTCAACACGCTTGTAGTAGCTGCTATTCTTGATAAATTAGCTTGTTCTGTTACTTTAGGATATGTTGCAATAGTTGATAATGCGTCCTTTATAATATGTTCAGGTAATTTTTTAATGGGATCGGCAGGGCTTGCATTTGCTTCAGTTAAGGTAGAAGTGGCTTTTATTGACCCTGTTTTATAATTGATGTCTAAACCGTTTTGAGCATTTGGAATAAAGACATTAAATTCATTCATGATAACATAGTCATCATCTACTTCAAACGCTTCTTTATTTGGCGTTTTAGCTTCTAAAATAACACCTCTAGGAAGATATTCAAATTCTTGCTTTGCCCCTTCTGAATTCTTTTTAAAGATAGGCGTAACTCTATATTCAACATCAATTCCTTTTTCTAAAGTATTAAGTATAACATTCTCAAAATAGAACATACCACAAGCTCTTCCAGTTTTGTGATTAGTATTGGCTCGATTACACCAATTAGTGATCATAACGAAGTTTTCCCGTTTACGGTAATCAAATTCGTTACTATAACCAATAATTGAATCTGCTATTAAATGTCCTCGATTAAAAATATCCTCACTGGGACACACTGAACAATCAATGTCTATTTGTTGTTTGCCATAGACATTATCAGGTTTAGTTGTCCACTCTAAATACTTCCCTTTTTTATCCTTATGAGTCTCGGAAGCTTCAGAATTATCTTTGTTTTTATTAAACCGTTTAGACAACAATACCTTTATTGTTTTAATTTCAATATTTTGTATTTCGTCCAAAATAATTTTATGCTGACAAATACTAGGCCATCTATCATCATCAAACATTTTATTGTTATTCAGAATGAAGAAACCACCATCATCATATGAAGAATTTTCTAGCAAATTCTTCAATTCAGGGTAGTCAAAGTAAGCTTGTTTAATATCTAATACTGAAGGTTTTAACTCCACTGTGTATTTATCACGACTGCCCATATGTTGCCCTCCTAAAAGTATAATTTTCCTTTTCTAAATTATAACACGACTTTTACATGATTTAAGCAGATAAATACAGAACTAAAATGTACATTATTCACCCCTAAAATAATGTACAAAATAAAAAAAGTACACTTTTTAAAGAATGTACTTTGTGTGAATAAATACTGATAAATATTATAAGATACTCATCTTTTATAAAATAGCCTTAATTCAAGTGAAAATTAAAAATTTTTAAATTTCATATTTTAGAAATAAAGGGATGATACATTGGTATATGAGTCCAATTCGATGATAGAATTTATTCAATGCTAGGGTTTCTAATTATTTTTTAGTTTCTTGAAGTCTATTCTTAATTCATTACCAACTCCTCAATGTCTTCAGAATTACGAACTAATATTTTAATTTGGTTATTAATATAAGTAATCAAATCCTTAAAAGTCGCTTGATCCACAATCTTTTTATAATCATACAAATCAATTGATTCATCACTTTCATATTTATTCCATTTGTTCCTTCTTCTTGAAGGTGTGATTAACAAACCATTTTTTTCGATTGTGAAAAATAATTTCTTTGTTTTTAAATCTTCACAAATATCAATCAACTCCTCCTTGGATTTTCCAATACTCTTTTTAATGTTTAATTTATGGCGATATTGGTTTCCTTGGACTTGTATATCAAAACTTAGATATTCGTTTATTTCATAGTTATAACCAAAGTAAAATCCCCCATTAATTCTATTAAAATAGGGTGAACCAACTTTTTTGTAACGCTTAATATTGTTTGACATTTTTCCATATCGAATTTTATCTACTAAATCAATTAATCCGATTTCTTTTAAACGTGTTCTCACAGATGTTTCTATATAATACTTTTCTAATTTCATATCTAGTTCTGTTGCATTTAATAGTTTAGATACTGACGAAATATATCTTACGTAATCCTTTAGAAATTCCTTAAAGAGTACATCATCAGTCTTCTTTGTTATTTTTGTGTAATATTTACTTAGTTCATCATAATTTTTCCAACGCCATTTCTCTGGTAAGATATCCTTTTCAGGCTCTGTTAGAGATAGAAGAATATAGTACATATTACTATCATCAGTTGTGTATTCTTCTAATTGATCCCGCTCAGGTAATGATTTGAATTTATTTTCTATAATTACTGTTATAGTTTGATTTTCGTTTGAAAGTATAATAGTTAAGTCTCTGTGTTTACTCTCCCTTTCTACACAAATGATATGGTATGTCTTATAGTTTGGAACTACTCCCTCCAGTAACGAAAACGGTTCCTCTTTATACTCTTCAAGTACTCTTGCGAGTAAATTGCTATGGTATAGCTCCATATTACTCATTGATAATTTATGATTTAGTGTTTTGTTAATTGCTTCAATATATTTTTCCATGATATTTTCCTCCAACTTTATTATATCAACAAATATGCAGAAATGATATTATGAAATAAACTAACTCGAAAATCTAAAATATTTATACGGATGGACGTAAATTGTCCATGTTAGGTGTTATAATGAAACTACTAAACAATTATTGCAAAGGAGAAAAAGATGGTATTAAAGGATTTCAAAGATATTTATGAATATGAATATCAAAAACTGAATGAGCAACAGAAAAAAGCAGTTGATACTTTGGAAGGACCGGTGATGGTTA
>ERZ773061.693-NODE-693-length-13246-cov-14.336896_pt1 | contig 13246 bp, 10 predicted proteins | sample MGYA00580627_ERZ773061 | MGnify/ENA primary metagenome ERZ773061 (study PRJEB29015, sample SAMEA2738119) | human oral metagenome | biome: human oral; feature: human-associated habitat; material: saliva | place: China | collected 2223 ...
AACTTCGTCTATCAGAAGCTTTGATATTTTCGTTTAGAGTTCTTTGATATTCAGTACTTATGCTGGAAATGTAATCTTTGGTCAGACTTTCTGTTTTTTGTTTAAGAAAGACGGTCGGTGTTTTTGTTTGATTATTCAGTCCTGAAGTTGAGAGGTTTGCATTGTCTCATAGTTCTTTTAGCGCATCGGAGAGTCATGAGATGATCTCATTGTTTTCTTGGGTATTGTCTGATTGTAAGGTATTGAAAAGGAGGTCGGTGTAGCGATGATAGAGGAGGTCCTCACTGAAGATTATTTTATTTTTATAAAGGCTATTTGCTTCTTGGAGAAAGTTGTTTTGTAGAGCAAGGAAGTCATCATATCGGATTTTTTTATCTACAAATTTTCCTGGATTCTCACTGTAGGTTTTTAACTTAGAAAAGAAATTATGGTATTTTGATGCATCATTTTTAAAATTAATAAGTCAGTGCCAGATTTCAGCTTGTCAAGAATCTTTGTTTTGAGTAAAAAAGCCTTCTTGTTCGTTCCAAGTATATTTTTGCTCAAGAAAATCTACGTAGGGATAAACTGATGGGAAAATGTAATCTTGATATTTAAGTACAGGAAGAGGGATTTCTCCTACCATAATAACTCAGATCAATTGGCTAGAAGTGCCTTTTTCTCAATTGAAATAGAGATTTTCTAGCATTTTGGTGATCTCAGGAGCAGTATATTCAGAAGTGTTTATTTTGAGGACTAATGCTTTGCTATTTTCATACTTTTTTTGGATATATTGAGTGGTATATCGTTTGAGGTCTGTTTCAATTTGAGGATAAATTTTGTCGTCTACTAAAACAGCAATGAGATTTGTCATTGTGTTTTGATTGTTGTCTGCAGCAAATACTTGATTTCGTTGAATAGTCCCCGTTGCTGAAAGGACTTGAGTAATAGTATAGATAAGAAGTACGATTATTCAAAGTGTTTTTTTTCTGAACATATTATTTGTTGTAAGTGTAAATAATACCTATAAAAGTATAGAAGAATGAGATGAAAAGTAAAGATAAAGTCAGAAATCTGAGCGATTTTTTCTTGCGAATTATGGGGGAGATTATTTAATCATTGACAAAAGGAAAATAGAGATAAATCTATCTAAATCATGCCCGTAGAATGGATTAACTTTAATTCAGATTTTTTTTCTTGTTTTTTTTGCTAAGAATGGTATAAGAGAGGTATTTTGATTTGTAAAGATGAATAATTATGCGATATGGTAATGAAGAATCTAGAACTGTTATTAAAAAAATCTTAAACCATCACCATGACCAAGAAAAACCTTTGTTTGTTCTTCTTGTTTGAGAGTCAGGACTAGGTAAGACTTCTTACTTGCTTCAGCTTTTGGGAGAATTTCTTTGACCTTATAGGTATCAGGATCTGCTTTGGATAAGAGATTGTACTAAAGAACTTGAAAAAACACATACCTTGGCTGTGGAAACTCCTTCTAGTCAGAAAATAATACCATTGTCAAACTGAGAAAATTATGAAAATAAGTGAGTAAGAGAGATTTCTACTTGGCTTCAACAGTCTGCATTTAGTGGGAAAAAGTGTTTATTGATTGAGAATCTCGAAAGAATGAGCAATGCTGCTATGAATGCATTTCTCAAAACTTGTGAGGAGCCTTTGAAACATAGGTTTATTTTTGCTACTGTTTCTGATGAGTCGGCAATTTTACCAACTATTTTCTCTAGAGCCTTGGTTGTAAGATTTTCTCCTCTGTCTACATCTCAAATGCTTGATTTTTTACAAGATAAAACATCAATCAATAACCAAAAACTTATTGATATGGTTGTGAAAATGGCAAGAGGTAGATCTTGACTTTGATTGACACTTTTGAAAGAGCTCGAGAAGGATGGAGATTTGGCTGAATTTTTTGTTGATGGGTTTTCTCAGTTTTTGCAGCAAGATTCTCAATATTTGAAGTTACAGTTTTTGAAAAAAAATCAGGAATTTTGAATGTTGGATTTATTTATTGATGCTTTGATTTCGTATTATGTTGATGCTTGAGATCAAAGTTCTATTGAGGCTTGGATAGAAGTAAAAAAAATGAGAAATCAGTCTATAAATGAAGAAAATCTTTTGCGATATGGTATTTTATCTTAAAAATTGTCTAGTTATGTCTACTTATTTGGGGCAAAATTTTTTGAAGGATAGCAATATGAGAAGTTATATTGGCTCAGCAATAGCAAAAATGTATGAGGAAGTGCAGGCGCAGGCACTTATGGAGATTGGTCCAGGGAAGTGAGCTATTACTAGGAAGATTAAGGATGTCTCTAGAGATTTTTTTGTTGTTGAAAAAGATTTGACGATGGAGCCGTATTTATTAGAGGTTTGACTTGAGAAAAAACAGATTGTTTTTGGTGATTTTTTGGAGGTAGATGTTGTTGGTCAGTTACAAGGACTTTGAAAAAATATTAAAGAGACTTTGGCTGTTGGAAACCTTCCTTATTATATTACTTCTCCTATTTTTAGAAAGCTTTTTACTGATGGAGAGGCTTGTTTTCTCTGAGGTATTTTTATGATTCAGGATGAGGTTTGACAAAAGATTATTTCTTCTGCACAAAAAAAATCTTATTTATGGCGGTTATTGAACTGGGCGTATGAAGTGAAATATTTAAAAATGGTCCCTCCTAAGTGTTTTTCTCCTGCACCTAAGGTAAAAAGCTGCCTTGTGAAGTTTATTAGAAAAGAGAGGGTAGAACCTGTTAATTTTCAGGATTTAGAGCTTTTTTTAAATTTGTTTGCTCCCTATAGTAGGAAAACTCTTTGAAGAATCGCTAAAATTATTGAAAAAAAACAAGAGCATCAAAGAGTATTTAATATCTCTGAATCTCTTGCAAAAAAGAGGCTTGAGGAACTGTCTCGAGAAGAGGTTGCGCAAATTATTTGAAAATCAGATGCATAATTGTTTCTAGTTCCTTGTGTTGGGACGCAAAGTTACTATCTTTGAGCCAGTCTTCAAAGTTATGATTACAAAAATAGGCAACCTGTCCTAATCCTTTTCTTTCGACTGAAATGTAACTTTCAATTGCTCATTCTTTTAGGATAAAAACATTATCATTGTAGAGTCTTTCGATTCCTTTGATGATTGCTCTGTACTTTTTAGGACTGAATGTTAAGATTGTTCTTACTAGTCTGTTGTAGTAATCGGTGTATTTTTCATGTTTTTCTTTTTGTTTTATGGCTTTGTTTGCTAGGAGATAGAATTTGTTGAGCTCTGCTTTTGAAAAAAATCAGTAATCAACGGTATTGTCTCGGTCTCAAATAAAAAAGTTGCTAATATTAAATTTATTGAGAAATCTGATCCAGGTTTTTGCTGATCATTTTCCATTGATATTAATTACTTCATAATCTGCGATTTTATTTTTCCATTCTGGGAGAGATCTGAGATAGTTAAGGTAAAAGCTGAAAAAATAGGCATCGGTGTCTCCTTCTACGAGAATAATTTTGCTCACAAAAAATATTTTTGATAGATTTTCAAATTTGAGCATGTGGATTAGCGTTGCATCATCGTAGTCGACATTGATCTTTGGACATATGATGTTAGAGGTCTGATTTTCGTCTTTATATACTCTATACACGTTGGTAATATTATTTTCATTGATGAAGAGAGGAGAGTTTGTTGAAAGAATGAATTGAGAATTCTGATTTCCCGTGAGCTTTTCAAATGTTAATGCGAGTTCTTTTTGAATTTGTGGATGAAGGTGGAGCTCTGGTTCATTGATAATTAAAAAGCCGTTTTCTAGATCATTCCCGTAAAGAGCAAAAATAATCATCAAGAGGGATTTTTCACCACTACTGAGTTCCTTGAAATAGACTGGTCTTTTGCTTTGATCGATTAGTGAAAGACTGATGCTATGGTTGATGTATTCTACAAGGAGTTTTTTTCAGAGGAAGCGTTCAATGGTTGAAGAAAGAGAGCGGAAAAAGACAGATTTTTCTAGCTTTTTTTGCATGTCGGATTCTGAATTGTCTGCGCTTAAGAGTTGGTTTTGAGAAAAATTTTCAAAAATACTTCGTAGTTTTCCTATGGTGCTAGAGTATCCTGAGAGGCTTTTTTTGTTGTAGTGAATGTCGTTAATTAGGTCGTGTGGATCAATGAAGTTGTTGAACTGAAAGGTGTCTCTTTGGGTATTTATGATTGAGAAAGTCTTTTTGAGGAGATATCGTTTTCTTTCTTCAGGTTTTTTTTCTTTTTCATTAAAAATAGTGATGAGGATCTGGAGGAGTTTTTGGTATTGGATACATTGAAGGATGAAGAGATCGTATTCGTCAAGAACTGTGGTGTCTATAAAAAATTCTTGGATTTTTTCGTCAAAAGTTGCATTTAATGTTAGGCTTTGTTTTTTGCTTTGGACATCAGCTAGTGAGAATGCAGGAAAACTTAATGGCAGGGTAGAGTAGGTCTTGATAAGATGATTGATTGTTTTGTAATATTTGCAGACAAATCAGATGTTCTCAAAGTCGTTTGAAGATAGTTGTATAGAAATCTGAATTTTAGAGCTTTTGTCTGGGTATTTTGTGTTGGGGTGGAGGTTTGTGGTGGTGTTTTTGAGTAGGGAAATGCATGATCTCATAGGAAAATCAGGATCAGTAAGGTAGGAGGTATTATAGTTGAAATCATAGATGAGGGTTGAGAAAAATTCCTCTATGATGGTTACAAAATTGCTTTTCCCTGAAGCGTTGTTCCCAATAAGGATTCTCATTCCCTCAAAGCCTCCTTGTGAAAAAAAAGAAATAGGTTCAGCTTTTCTTAGATCTGGATAGTAAGGGAAACTTAAAAGGTTTGAAATTTTGACTTCTTGGAGGAGCATGGGGATGAAGGTATCTAAACATTTGTATAGTATAGTCAGATTTTGTTTTTTTGCAAGTTTGTTTGTAAAAAACCCACCCTGATTCAGAGTGGGTTTTTTGTGTTGAGTTGTTGTGTGATTAGGCGATCTGATATTTTAATTCAGATGCCCATTCTGTTGCGAGAAATACAGCGAACAGAACGTTGTGTCTTAGTGCATCTAAGATCCAGTCTTGAAACTCTTCGTTTTCTCTAGGATCTTCGTTGAGAAGGTTTCTAGGGATTTCGATCTTAGCGTCGAAAAGAATAAATTTCTTTTCGCCTATCGAGATCTCTTGTGCCTTGTTTTCTTCTGTAGAGTGGGCTTCAAGGAGGTCCGCTTTTTGTTCGGGGGTGAGTCCATACGGCATTGCTTTCGTAATGGATAAGAAGAGGTATTCTTCTTCAATCTTGATCGTACATGCTCGAGTATATAGCTCAACTTGCTTGCTGTACTTTCTTTCGATTGACTCTCTTGTGGAGGTGAAGGTTGAGTTGATAGCTTCTTTTTGACCATCAAAACCACGATCTCCATGTTTTTTTACACTATCTTCTATTGCTTTCCACTCGCTCTCATATCGAGCTTGGTTCTCTGAAAGCCCATTAGCTCGGATCTCAGAAAGCTCAAGCATGTGCCTAGAATGCTGAAGCTCTCCATCTAAGAGCATTTTTACAACGTTTGCTTTTCTATTCATATTCTTTTTGTTTTATATCTTTGCGGGATTGCAAAGATGATTTATATATATCTTTTTTTTGAGCAATGTCAAGCTTTTTTATAATGTGCTTTTTTGAAAAAAGCAGATATATTTTTAGTGTTTTTAACTTTGTTGTTTATCTGATGGGAAATGTTTTGAATAGCTGAGTAAGTTCTGAGGTTTTGGCTGAAAAAAGGGTTGGTAGAACTTCAGTTATTTTTACAAAAAAAGCGTTAACGCATGTTTTGGAGCAGCATAGTGAAGAAAAGGGAACTAAAAAGGCTATGATGCTTAAAAAAATTTGTTTTCCTTGAACAGTTGAGGTTGACAAGATGGGGAGAGAGATTGTTGAGAAATTACCTGAGGAGCTTGAGCGATATAAAGAATATGGAAGAAGCCTTACAGAAGACCGAAGGGAAAACGTGATTTCTCATTTGGATTTGCCATGGAGTAAGGATTGGATTGTGCAATTGAGATCTCTAAAACCTAATACTTTTGAAATTGTTTCCTTTTACAAAAAAAGACAATAAAGTCTGATTTCTTGTCTTTTTTCATATTTTTTTGTGTCTTATGCCATGATATCTCAAATTTTTTCATTGAGGAAGGCTTGGAGTTTTGGGAGTCCTTGTAGGTTTGGATATTGAGAGAGGAGCCAGTGAGCTCCTTTTTGTACCTTTTCGAGAAAGGTCATGTCTGTGAGAATTTCGATAGGAATGTCTGAGATTCCAGATTGCATTGTACCTAAAATTTCTCCAGATCAACGATTTTCTAGATCTAATTGTGCAAGTTTGAATCCATCAGTCGTTTCTTCCATAGCTTTTAGACGGTTGTAGCTATCTCCTGATTTTTTGGGGGTTTGGAGAAAACAGTAAGATTGTAGAGAGGATCTTCCTATTCTTCCTCTGAGCTGATGAAGCTGTGCAAGGCCAAATCTTTCAGCGTTTTTGATAATCATAACCGTAGCTTCTGGAATATCTACTCCCACTTCGATAACGGTGGTTGAGACTAGCATTACTGTTTTCCCGTTTTTAAAGTCCGACATGATTTGATCTTTCTCTTTTGGTTTGAGTTTTCCATGAAGGAGTCAGATTTTTCAGTCTAATTCAGGGTAAAGTGCTTGCATTTCGTAAAAGGTTGACTGTGCAGAGAGGACTTCATCAAGATTTTCGGAGTCTTCGATTAGAGGGGTTACGATAAAGATTTTTTGATTTTTGTTTATTTTGTCTAAAATCCAAGGTTTGAGTTTAGTTTCTTCATTAGTTGAAATGATTTTAGTTTGAATTGGAAGTCTTCCAGAAGGAAGTTGATCAATAATAGAAACATCGAACTCTCCAAAGAAAGCAATTGCCATTGATCTTGGAATCGGAGTAGCAGACATTTGTAGGATGTGAGGTGAGTTAAATTGTTTAAAAAAAGCTCTTTGTTTAACTCAAAATTTATGTTGCTCATCGATGATGACATATTGGAGGTTTTGAAAATCAATTCCCTCTTGTAGGAGTGCGTGAGTTCAGATAATGACATGGATTGCTCATGATTTAAGGTCTGACTTGATTTTATCCTTTTGAGATTTTGTTAAAGAACCGGTGATGCATTCAACTCTTATTCCTAGAGGAAGGAGAAATTTTGCTATGGTGCGGTAGTGTTGGGTAGCTAGAACTTCAAGAGGAGCTAAAAAGGCAGTTTGTCCTCAGAAAACAGTACGAATGTAATAAGCAGCAAGTGTTGCAACGATGGTCTTCCCACTTCAGACATCTCATTGGAGGAGGCGAAGCATAGGTTTCCCTGAATGAAAGTCATCAATAATCTGTTTTACAACTTTTTTTTGTGCAGTAGTAAGTTCAAAGGGGAGGAGAGAGAGCATTTTTTTGAGGATATCTCGCTGTTGATCTGTGGAGATTTGTTTGGTTGCCGATTGGTAGTTTTGTTTGTTCATTAGTGAAAAAAGTTGGACTCTGAGGAGGCGGTCAAAAAATACTCTATGAAGAGCCTGGTTTTTGAGATTATGAGAGTCTGGATAGTGGATGTTTTTAATAGTTTCAGGGACAGAAAGAAGTGAAAAATCTTTTAGAAATTGGTTTGGAAGATATTCTGAAAAATAATTTGGGATTTGGTTTAAATTGTCTCGAATTTTTTGAGCGAATCGTCCGGGTTTGATTCCGTTCATTTCAGAGTAAACCGGGAATATGCGTCCCGAATTGTGGAGATGTTGTACTTCTCAGCTTTCAGAAGAGGGGACAATGTCAGGATGAGAAAAGATTGTTTTCCCATATTTGAAAGTTGGTTTTCCTACAATGATGTATCGTTGATCTTCGATGATTTTGCTCGCTAAGTATCCTGAATTAAAAATTGAGATAGTTCCTAATGCTCAGTTTTCATCTGAAAAAGTGATGTCATAAAGTGTTTTGGATCAGCGGCGAATTACTTTTTTTGAGATGATTTTTCCTTTTGTGGCTGTTGTTCCTTTTTCATTAATTTGTAGGTTGTTAAGTGTCTGGATAGAGGCGCGATCTTCATAGGTTCTAGGAAAATAATTGAAAAAAGATTTGATAGTAGAAATTCCATTTTGTGCGAGAATATTGAGGTATCTCGGTGTGGTTTTAAGAAAAGGTTTGAGTTCTGTCATAGTTTTTTTTGACGAAATGAAGTTTTATTTTGAGTATGGAGATTTTTAATACAAAATCAAGCGTTTTTTATTTTTAAGTTTATTGTGCTTTGGTGGAAGGAAAACTTGAATCAGACTTCTTTTTTTTCTCTAATGAAAAACACTTGCATCTTTGAGAAAAACTCATATAAGCTTTATATTGCTCTCTATAAGTGCAGAAATTTATTTGATAAAATTATCATGAAGAGTTATTTGATTTTTAAGGGGTTGTTGTTAATGGTCCTCTGAGGAATTTTATTGTTTTTCCCAGGAGAAAGCTTGCAGACGATTGTGATTATTTTTGCTGTTGAAAGTATTTTGAGTTTGCTTTATTCTCTTTTTTTCTTGGTTGATCAACCAGATTCAAACTTAAAAAGAAATCTGATTTTAGCTGCATTTTCTCAGCTTGTTTTTAGCCTGTTGATTTTGTTTTTTCCAGCTATTATGCAGTTTATACTCTCACTTGGGGTTGTGATTTTGGCGATAATTTTAGCGATCTTTTGATATAATTTGCTTAGTATTGCAAAAGCTAGGCAAGAAGTAGGTCTTCCTTATAGTTCTCTTCTTTGGATTATGGGAGTTTTGATTATATTGAGTGCTATTTTTATTGGATTAAATAGTTTTGCAATGGTCTTAACCCTGATTTCTCTTTTTGGATTGGTGTTGATGGTTATGGGATTTTGTTTTCTTATTCAGGGAATTAGATGGGGGAGGCCTATTGTAGTTGAAGATTTTGCTGAAGATGAAGAAGAATAACAATCTTTCTCTTGATTTTTTTGTTTTCATAATTATAATCATAGCACCATCTTTATTTTGGTGATATATTTTATTCTCTTAATACAAATAAATGACAAAACTGATTCCATTGGAGGATCACATTATTGTGAAGCCTTTAGCTCAAGAAACTCAAACAAGGTCAGGAATACTTCTCCCAGAAAGTAATGAAAAACCTTCAAAGTGAGAGGTTGTTGCTGTTGGAAATGGGAAAATCCTTGAAAATGGTTCAAGAGCTCCTATCGATGTTGCAATTTGAGATATTGTATATTTTGGGAAATATGCTCTTGATGAGCTTGAAGTAGAAGAAGAATGAAAGACTGTAAAATATCTTGTTATGAAACAGTCTTATATTATGGCAAAACAGGCACAATAATCTGATTTTTAAAACTTTTTTATACAAACATGAAGAAGCGAATCTTTTGAGCTGCTATCTTAACAGCTTGTCTGGTAAATGGAACTTTTGCGCATGAGGCATTTGATTGGGCATATCAGCACAGTCTTATAAATTCCTCTAGTACGGATCAAGGTCAAAAAAACATTACTAGGGCTCAGTTTGCACCTATTCTTGTGCGTTTCATAGATAAGGTTGCACTTAAAGAATACCAGGCTAGAACTTGTAATGCTAGAGATTTATCTAAGGCAGATCAGGAGTATCAGGTGGATTTGCAAAAGCTTTGTGCTTATGGTGTACTCAATGGTGAAAAAGGTTCTCTTTATCCCTTGCGAAAGTTGACTAATGGTCAGGCTGTAGCATTGGTAATGAGGATTATTGATGGTACTCAAGATGAGTCGATCAGGGGAGGTAGACATTGGGCTCAAGGGTATTTTGATAGGGCTTCTGCATTAGGATTAGATGTCGGAGAGCTTTCTTATAAAAAGAATGAGAGTATTACTTATGAAAAGCTTATTAAATTGCTTTATAATGTAAGAAATCAGACTTCTTGAGGAAAGTCCTCTTCTTCTACAGTACAGTCTACCTCTTTAACTACAAAATCTACAGAAGATCCACTAAAAAGGCTCGCAGATATTATGGAAAGCTAATTAGTATAGGTATTTTATATTTAGTATATTTCTAATGTTAGAGAAATTATTGGAACATCGTCGCGCTGTTCGTAGATATAGCAAAACAAATCCTATTGATACGCAGGTTGTTCAGCATTGTCTTGAGCTTGCACAGTTGGCGCCAACTAGTTCAAATTTGCAGCTTTGGGAGGCGTATCATATTGTAGATACAAAGGTATTGGCTGAAATTGCAGAGGCATGTTTTGGGCAGTGATCTGTGAAGACCGCACAAGAGGTCGTTGTTTTTGTAACTCGTCAAGATCTCTATGCTCAAAGAGCTCAAGCTGTCTTTCAAGATAATGTAGACAATATTAGACAAACTGCTCCAGAGGATAAAATAGCTTGAAGAATTCAAAAAGTTGAAGATTATTATAAAAAACTCGTTCCTAGTTTATACTCTCGTTTTTGTGGACTTTTGGGTATGCGAAGGAAAACTATTGCATGGATTGTTGGATTTTTTAGACCAATAGTTCGTGAGGTTTCAGAATCTGATATGAATACAGTTGTTCATAAAAGCTGTGCATTGGTAGCTCAAACATTTATGTTGGCAATGGCAGAACACAGTTATGATACTTGTCCATTGGAGTGATTTGATTCAAATAGAATTAAAAAGATATTGAAGCTTCCAAGAGGAGCAGAGGTTTCTCTCGTAGTTACTTGTGGAATTCGTGATGAAGGAGGAATTCATGGTCCACGTTTCCGTATTCCTTTTCAAGAGCAGTACAAGAGAATCTAAATTAAGGAATTAGACAAAAAATGGTGAAAAAATCAGAATTTTTATCTTATTTTATAAAACAATTATGGCAAAAACATTACATTTTGGCGATGATGCTAGAAAAAGTATTTTTTCAGGAATTGAAACTGTGGCAAATGCTGTTAAAGTAACGATGGGTCCAAAGGGAAGAAATGTTATTCTCGAGAGAAGTTATGGTGGTCCTATTGTGACTAATGATGGGGTAACTGTTGCAAAGGAGATTGAACTTGAAGATAAGTCAGAGAATATCGGAGCGAATATGATCAAGGAGGCAGCAGAAAAGACCAATAAAGAAGCTGGAGATGGAACAACCTCAACTGTAGTATTGGCTCATGCTATGGCAAAAGAGGGACTTAGATATGTAAGATCTGGTGTGAATCCTTTTTCTCTTGGAAAGGGGCTTCATAAGGCAGTTGAAATCCTTACTCATGAAATTCATCAAAAAGCACAACCTGTTGATAGTCCACAAAAGATCAGACAAGTAGCTACTATTTCTGCACAAGATGAAGAAGTTGGAAATCTGATTTCTGAGGTATTTGAAGAGATTGGGAAGGATGGAACTATTACTGTAGAGGAGGGGAAATCAATTGGACTTACCAAGGAGATCAAAACGGGAATGCAATTTGATCAAGGATATTCTAGTCCTTATCTGGTAACTGATACTCAGAGAATGGAGGCAGTAGTAGAAAAGCCATATATTCTTGTTACTGATAAGAAAGTTAGTTCTATTAAAGAGATTTTGTGAGTCTTGGAATCTGTAGCCGCTACAGGGAAAAAAGATTTTGTAATCATTGCTGAAGATGTAGATGGAGAAGCTTTGGCATCTTTGGTTCTCAATAAAATTAGAGGTATGCTCAATATTCTTACTATTAAAGCTCCAGGATTTGGGGATAGGAAGAAGGAAATGCTTAGAGATATTGCTGTGGTAACTGGAGCAACTTTGATTACAGAAGAACTTGGAATCAAGCTAGAAGATACTACTATTGATATGCTAGGTAAGGCCGAGAAAGTGATCTCTTCAAAGGATAATACGGTGATTGTTTCTGGAAAAGGAAATCCTGATGAGATTGAAGCGAGGGCAAACCAGATCAAAGGTCAGCTTTCTCAAACTACTTCTGATTATGATAGAGAGAAATTGGCAGAAAGACTTGCAAAACTCGTAGGAGGTGTGGCAGTGATCCAGGTGGGAGCTGCAACTGAAATGGAAATGAAAAACAAGAAATACAAGATTGAAGATGCATTGAATGCCACTAGAGCTGCGATTGAAGAAGGAATCGTTGCTGGAGGAGGAAGTGTTTTGCTTCAGCTTTCAAAGGTATTGGATGCCGTGAAGTTTGATGATCCAGATGAGCAGGTAGCGATTGAAATTGTAAAAAATGCTATTCAATATCCTGTAAAGCAAATTGCAGATAATGCAGGTTTCAAGTGAGATCGAGTAGTAGAAAAAGTAAAAGAATCTGATCAAGTTAACTTTGGTTTTGATGCTAAAGAAGGGACTTTCAAGGATTTGTTTACTTCAGGAATTATTGATCCAGCAAAGGTATTGAGAGTAGCACTGGAAAATGCGGTATCAACTGCAGCAATGTTCCTCACTACAGAAACTGTTATCGTTGATCTCCCAAAGTCAGAATGTAACTGCGGACATAGTCATGGTGCAGAAGCTGGTATGTGAGGAATGGGTGGAATGTACTAAGTTCTTCTATTCTCTGTATGTCTATGAAAGAACTCCCTGTCCTTTCACTTGTAATTTCTGATAAAATTAATATAATTATACTACCCTTGGAAGATTAAATTGTCCTAAGAACCATAAGTTGTGGGCAAGCCTCTAGGTTTTTCTATAACCTATAAAAGTGGCAGATTACTCTGCTACTTTTTAATAAAGAAGCTTTGACAAATAGTTAGACTTCTTTTTCTTTTTTAAAAAAACATCAACGGGGCTTGTACCTGTACAGTGTTAGTGTACAGATTAGGGGGTGGATTGCAAGAGAGATTGGTTTTCTACAAAAAACGGAAAAATTTGCCTACTTAGTCTTTTATTCTAATTCTTTTTTTTAAAAGATAAAAATTAATTACAGTCAGAATTAAAAAATAAGATGCCATACTATAATCCTGCAAGAGAGAGAAAGGGGAACGGGTGAGATTTGCTCTTGGGTAAAAGCAAAAAACAACCTATATTATACAACCACCACCCAGGCTATGATCGCATAGCTCAAGCGTGGGTACACCTAAGTGGGGATTGTATAGTACAAGTTGTTCGAGCTTTTTTTTCATACTTTGGTACCCACCTAGTTATTGGTGTTGTATCCATCTTTTTTAAGCAGAACCTCTTTTTGATATATATGGGAGATTTAAAAAAGAGATGGCATTTCATCCATCTCATAGACTAATACGATTCTCTAGTTTATTCCAACACAGTGATACATTCGATATGATGTGTTTGAGGAAACATATCAACA
>ERZ773061.696-NODE-696-length-13236-cov-14.200819_pt1 | contig 13236 bp, 7 predicted proteins | sample MGYA00580627_ERZ773061 | MGnify/ENA primary metagenome ERZ773061 (study PRJEB29015, sample SAMEA2738119) | human oral metagenome | biome: human oral; feature: human-associated habitat; material: saliva | place: China | collected 2223 ...
CCTGTGTTCTTCCAGAAGACGACCCTGACGCGGATCTACTACGCGGGTAAATCCATGACGCTCATAAGAACGATGCGCTTCATAATTCTGAATCCACTGCTCATAATCCAAATCCTCAGGATTGAGAGCTGGTGCCGTCGAGTGAGAAATAAACTTGTTTTGAGTGCTTCGAGTGTGTTGCTCATTAGCACCAAAGAGGGTTTCATCCAATTTTTCGCCAGGACGCAGACCGGTCACTACAATATCAACATCGTAACGTTCATAGGCTTTACGCATCTCATGTGCAACATCGTAGATAAATACAGGCTCACCCATATCAAGCACCATAACTTCACCCGGATGACCAATAGCCCCTGCCAGCATCACCAGCAGGCAAGCATCCGTGATGAGCATAAAGTATCGGGTAGCGTTCTCATCAGTAAGTGTAATGGGACCGCCGTTGAGAATCTGCTGCGTAAACAGAGGTTTGATAGAGCCGCGCGAGCCAAAAACGTTACCGAATCGAACCGATACATAAGTCTTCCCCGTCTGCTGTCCAAACCACGAGGTTAAGCATTCAGCGGTTCGTTTTGACTGCCCCAAAGCGGTCTTAGGGTCTGCCGCTTTATCAGTTGAAACATTCACAAACGTTTCAACATCCGCCGCTTGCGCAGCATATAGAACGTTAAGGGTGCCCAGCGAATTTGTTTTCCATGCTTCCTCAGGGTATGCCTCCAGTGCAGAAACATGCTTCAAAGCTGCGGCGTGGAAAACCACCTGCGGTTTTCGTTCAAGGAAGATATTACGCAGGTTTTCTCCCTCACGAATATCCGCGAGAATAATACGCTCATCATCCAGGCTGGACTCGCCAGTGATCGAGAGCTTTGTTTCCATCAGCAGGGTTTCGTCACGATCGAGCATCATGAGCAGCTCAGGGTCGTATTCGTGGATCTGACGGCATAGCTCAGAACCAATAGATCCTCCTGCACCGGTCACCAAGACCCGCTTACCTTGAAGGTAGCTGCGCAAAACTTCAGTATCGACATCGTAGTTGATTTCACCGCGGATAAGCTTCATGAGCTCGTTATCGTCGGTTTCTACCACATTGTTGCCGAAGAGCTTTTCGCTGGCGCTCGCTACACGAGTTACTTCGACTCCGTGTTTTTGCATGCGTGCCCAGACCCTGTCGAAACGATCATGCGGCATGTTGGTGATAGCGACGATCATTTTTTTAGGGGCATAGCGCCTGATGACCGCATCCAGTTCTTTACCGGTGTTATAAACCGGCACATTATGAATGTTAATACCGCGTAGCTGAGGGTTATCGTCCACTACCGCAACAGGTCGCATATATGCAGAGTCATCATGCATAAGAGCTTCGATAACTGTGCGACCTGTAAACCCGGCGCCATAGACGATAACAGGCTCACCATCAAGATTACGCAAAGTCTTATGCTCAACATAAATACGCTTAACCATGCGCATCGCCGCCATGAATAGCAATGTAATACCCACCGAAATAGGCGGCACACCATGAGGCACATGTACTAGTCCGAGAGCTTCGTCTACGTAGCTGAAGAGGAAAAGCGCCACCGAGACGATACCTACGGTTGCGCCCGCACGCCAGACTTCCTCGAAAGAACCGTAAGAATACAGGCCGCGGTACACCTTCATACCGTAGCCCACAAGAATTTGCAGAATAATCGCAAACCCCATACTGAGCGCCACGCTTTGAAGATCAATCACATCAAAGACAGAGTTCTGGTTCAGAAGCAGGCTGTACCGCAGCATAAACGCGATGACGAGCCCTATAATCCAGGCTACGGAATCTAGTGCAATCTGAACGAGAAGCCACCAGCTTTTAGGGGTGTAGGGGCGTTGGCGATCCACCACCGCAATCGGTTGAGTCGTGGGATAGTTCTCCACTTATGCGTCCTTCCCCTGCAAACTATTCTCTACGTTCCTACTAGGCCGTATATCGGTGAGCGCTCGAAATGCCTTACGGCGCGTACTCTCCGGAATAAACCGGTACGCCGTTCGAACGCTCATATTCTTAATCCACCCGAGCTTTGAGATCGCGTGCCCGGTATATAGTCGACGTTGAATCGCCCAATCCTGTTTCCAGGCGTTAAGTCCGCCCCGCCGCGTGTAGGCACCCGCACCCACACGATAACGGACTAATGGCTCAGGCACATTACCAATCTTATAACCGGCGGCGATAACCCGCGACCACAGCCACCAGTCTTCGGCCCCTGGTACATATTCATACCCGCCTAAACGTTGAACAACGTCTTTGTAGAAAGCCACCGTTGGGTGGTACAGGGGATTGCGCGAAGGCATCATGTCAGCCAACCGAGATGCGTCAGTTACCGTCTGGCGGGTAGCCTCTACTGTGGTATTCTGCGCATCAACTTCGTACATGGCAGAGCCCATCACCGCACAGTCGCTCTCGATAAGCGCCGGAATTAGGGTTGCAAATCGGTCTGGCTCCGAAATATCGTCAGAGTCCGCTCGGGCAACGATGCCGTAAGAACAAGCATTCAGCCCCTCGTTGAGTGCAGCGGCAAGACCCACGTTCTGAGGCAGTTTGACTGTGACGATAGGAGCGCATTCCCCCGCCCTGCTACGTTCGACCCAACGGTCAATGACCGCGCACACTTCAGAAGGCAACGGGCCATCCTGAACCAAAACCAGTTCAGCAGGCAGAAGGGTCTGATACTGAGCGTTCGAGGCAATAGCCGCCTCCACATGATCAGCAGATTCCCGAGCGTAAACACTCATCAGAACGGAGAACTCTGCCTGAGATTGTGGTGCGCCAAAGGAATCATGGTCTTCTTGAATACCATAATGCCCCGGAAATTCAAGGTCGTACACTTCGCGAAGCACATCACGATTAAGGCGAGGGGCATGCAGCGCATCCTTGATGCCCCTCAGGAAATACCCCAAGTAGATAGATTTTTCGTCCGTACGCAGAACCGTCGAAGCCCAAAGTCTTGCTACCGACCCGCCATATAAAAACTTCTCAAGCGGGCTCAGAGTACGGGCTCGCGTGAAAACCCACAATTTATTGCGAACATCGTTATAAAATCGTGGGCCCGGCTTCGCATTCGTCGTCCCAAAAGTTTTCGTGTGGTGACGAGCCACCGAGGCGGGTACAGCAATGGCATCTCGGTGATGCGCAAGACGGGTCGAAAATTCAAAGTCATCATTCCAGATAAAAAAATCCGCAATCGGTAGGCCGCCATTCTGACGAATAACTTGAGCGTCCATCACCAAAGATACAAAGGAGGCGCTGCGTATAGGCCGACCCCCCACCGCTTGTGCACGACGATGCCGCCCAGAGCCAGCACCGAACATAGTGCGCATCGTATTCATGGGATGGTCTTCCCCATTGGTCCACACAACCCGTGAAGCTATCAAGGCGGGACGACGGCTGCGGTCCGGCGAATATGATTCCCATGCTTGAACAGACTCATGCAGGGTGTTTTCGGTTGGTTCAGTGTCATCATCCATAACCCACACAAGATCTGGATTGTGGCGCGCTAACGCTCGATCGATTCCAACGGCGAATCCACCCGCACCTCCCATATTCTGAGACAATGTGATGATATCGAGCGGAAGCGAATAGCTTAGATTTTTTAGATACTCGACCGTGCCGTCGGTAGAGGCGTTATCAACCACGACAACAGCGTCCGGCACAACCTGCCCTGCGGCGATACCCGCAAGGGTAATGGGTAATAAATCTTGACGATTATAGGTCACAACAACCGCTACAACACGCGGCCTACCGAGCTGTGCCACACCGCAGACAGGCGCACTCACCGAGTTTTCGCTCTCATCAGGCATCGACGCTTCCTCCCCCAGCACGCACTTTTCAGGCGGACCTATAAACACACGGATATATGAGACATCCCAAGATAGCTATTCTACCCGTCGAAAGCTCTATAGCTAAACATTACGTTCCAGCTTCAGTTTCGACTAGAGACCAAAAAGTTAGTTCCGCCACGTGCTCCTGTGCCACGACTATGCTTTAGCTCTCTTCTGCCCTGAAGTACTACTCTAAAACGTTATTTCTGTTTCTTAAACACCACCGAATATGCGAAAGTTGAAATACACACTCCGTAACAGTTTGGGGTGAGAAAGGTGAAAAGACGTGTCCGAGTCTAAATGGAAAGTTATCGGTGCAAGTGGCTTCGTGGGGTCGTCCATCGTGGCACGACTAAATGCCGAAGGAATCAGCGTAGATCCCATTGAGGCACCCCGTTTAGCAACCCGAGCACTCGACTCAAGAACTATTATCGAAGAAGCTCAGCTCCTTGAAGGCATCATCGACTCCCTAGCGGATGCGTTTGCCGGGGCTCAGGTTGTTGTTAACGCAGCAGGTCTTGCTGCCCCCAATATGCAAGACGTACCTGCGCTAGTGGGTGCTAATGCTCTGTTACCGGCGGTTATCGCTATAGCAGCACACCGTACCGGAGTACGCCGAGTTATTCACCTCAGTTCGGCAGCAGTTCAGGGCGCAAAATCTGTTCTTGATGCGAGCGAATACACAGCTCCCTTTAGCGCATACTCCTTTTCAAAAGCCTTGGGTGAAGAAGCTCTTTTAGACTTGCAGGATACGTTCCACGAGGCCTCGCATGGCGAAACCTCTGAACCTGTTGAGCTGTGCATCCTGCGAGCCACCAGCGTGCAGGGGCGCGGGCGCCGCACTACCGAGGTCTTCGCCAAAATAGCCTCTTCCCCGTTAGCTTCTGTAGCAGGTGCAGGAACCCGCAAATCCCCCGTATCGAGCTCATATGCACTGGCTGAATTTGTGGTTAAAGTCGGCTCCTTTAAGGGTGAACTGCCCTCTATTGTGCTGCAGCCGTGGGAAGGCGAGACGGTAGCCTCTACCATGGCGGATGCCGGTCGCCGCAAGCCCGTGCACCTGCCTGAATGGCTGTGCAATCTGGCGGTTAAGACCGGGTATACAGTCTCCGAAATGATGAACGATAGGTTCCAAGGTTCCGTTCGCAAAGTTGAGCTCATGTGGTTTGGACAAGAACTCGACGATTCCTGGGCTCGTGAAAACGGTCTTCTACCCGAGCCGCGAGTGCGTGAAGTGCTGCGCAATGCCCATACTGCACTCGGTAAAAAGAAAGATAAGCGATTTAAGAACGCCTAGCTACAGGCCCTTACACTTTTCTACACAGCATAAGCAACGACGGTGAGGGATTCGAGAGTTAGTATCTCGATTCCCTCACCGTTTTTGAATAGCCGTATTTTCTTGTGAGAATTATCTGCCCTCTAAGATTCTGATTTCGCCTCGCCGTGCACAAGGGCGCGAGCAGCATCCGTCGATACCGGCTTAACTGGAGCCTGCGCTGTCTTGACCGGCTGAGGTGTGTTGTTGCGGTATCCGCGCAAACGTTTTTGATCAAACTCAGGCTTTTTATCGGCAGCAAGCGAGGTTGCGGTATTAACGGCTCCCAACAGCATGTCTGCGATGGAACCGGCTACCGGGGATGCTGCCCGTTCCGGTTCTTTGCCGCTGCCGGAATGCTCTGCGTCCCACTGGTCATATGCTTCATCAAGGTCTTCCTGACCGGTAGGTTTCTGCTCAGTATCTTCTTGAGTGGAGGTTTCTTGCTTATCTTTCTCATCGTTACGAGCATTGAGCTCGCTACGGGTCACGATTGAAGGCACAACCTCACGAAGCTCTTCAACGGTAATAGCACCTTCACGAACCACAACATAAGGGGTCGAAGTACAGTCCAGGATTGTGGACGGTTTGCTTTCGCCAACGCTTCCGTCTTCCTGTGGTGCAGGACGAGGACCATCGTCCACAACAAGCGTGACGTCCTTACCCAGCTGAGTAAGCGCTTCTTCGGCATTAGCTGCCGCAGGCTGTCCTGTCTTGTTAGCCGAAGACACTGCCAATGGGCCGTGCTCGGTAAGAAGCTTGAGCGCAAACTTATCGTCAGGAACACGTACAGCAACCGTCCCTTGGGTTTCGCCCAAATCCCACGTCAGCGATGGATAGGAATACAGAATAATCGTTAGGGCTCCGGGCCAAAACTTATTGCCCAAATCATATACATCGTTTGGGATTTCGTCAGCAACGCCCGCAAGAGCTGCAAGGTCGAATATCAGCACAGGCGGAGGCATGGTACGGGAACGGCCTTTATCAGCCAGAAGCTTCGAAACGCCCTGATGCGAGAAAGCATCACAGGCGATGCCGTAGACGGTATCGGTAGGAATCACGATAGTTTCGTGGGCATTCAATGCCTCACGAGCGGCTTCGACGGCCTCCGTGGTCTCGGTATCAGTCGTTACTGGGTACAGCTTTGCGTTCACGTGCCTTATTCTCTCATGTTTTGGTACGAGGCGGTGGATGGCGTGACAAGGTTACGCAATAAGCGAGTAGCCACACCCGAATATACCGCTCTCTACCGGGGTTTATATCCTGCGGTATGTCTGGGTTTGCCGTTCAAATCTCGGATTGAGTATATGCTCACAAACCCCTGTGCCGCCAATGTCTCAGCCACTCGGGTCTCTTGTGAATCATCGTGCTCCATCATAAAGAAACCGCCGGGACGCAAAAGATAGTGAGCCCGAGCGATTACCTCCCGAGGAATTTCCATGCCGTCTTCTCCCCCGCCATAAAGCGCCATTTGCGGGTCATACTCGGCGACTTCAGGAGCCTGGGGTTTGCGGTGAGGAGGAATATATGGAGGGTTTGAAAGCACCAAGTCAAAGTATCCGGGCAGATCTTCAAGCGAGGTACGAATATCGCCCGGAATAAGGTGTACGTTCTGAGGATCAAGATTCTTGCGTGCCCAGAGGAGAGCCTGCTCGGAAAGTTCAACCGCAAAAACTTCTGCTTGAGGATTCTCTTCTTTAATCGCTGCGGCGATTGCCCCGGATCCCGTGCATAAATCCACGACGCGAGGGCGAGCGTTAGACTCGTATGACGCCAAGACCCGCAGAGCTTCCTCCACTAGAAGCTCAGTTTCAGGACGGGGAATAAAAACACCCGGACCTACCTTTATCTCCAGGTGATAAAAAGGTGCGACCCCCGTAATATGCTGCAACGGAACGCGCTGAGCTCTACACTCTAGCAGTTCCGTATAGCGTACTGAATCTTGTGGGGTAATCCTACGCCCCATCAGGGCGAACCGCTGCACGTCCGCACGAGTTACTGAGGATTCCCCATAGCTACCGCGCTTAATGCCTTGAGAGCCAGTACCTAACAGATATGCGGCAAGAAGTTCGGCATCTGCTCGGTATTGTTCTATCCCGGCGTGACGCAGTACATCAGCACCGCGGCGCAAGGCTTCATCAAGCCCTTCGCCGCGGTGTGCTGTTGGGGTGACCCGTAATCCTGTCACTTCTGCGTTGCCTCGGATTATTCCTGCTCTTGGCCAACCTGTTCCAGTCGGTGAGCCTCATCCATTTCGATGGCAGACTGCACGACTGGATCAAGGTCGCCGTCCAAAACCGCGTCTAAGTTATATGCTTTGTATCCGGTACGATGGTCGGCAATACGGTTCTCGGGGAAGTTGTAGGTACGTATGCGTTCCGAACGGTCCATCGTGCGCACCTGAGAGGCACGATGCGCGGCGTTCTCAGCGTCGATCTGCTCCTGCTGATGCGCCAGCAAACGGGCACGCAGCACGCGCATTGCAGCTTCGCGGTTCTGCAGCTGTGATTTCTCATTCTGCATAGCCACAACAATGCCCGTAGGAAGGTGAGTAATACGCACGGCAGAGTCGGTTGTATTCACAGACTGTCCACCGGGACCGGAAGAACGGTAAACATCAATCTTCAGGTCGTTCTGACTGATCTCGATCTCTTCGGGTTCATCAACCTCAGGAAATACGAGCACGCCCGCAGCCGACGTGTGAATGCGCCCCTGTGATTCAGTCGCGGGAACACGCTGAACTCGGTGCACGCCGCCTTCATATTTCATGTGTGCCCATACGCCTTCGGCAGGTTCGTTGGAGGTTCCCTTGATTGCTATCTGGGCATCCTTGTACCCACCCACATCGGTACTGGTGGAGGAAATAACCTCAGTCTTCCAGCCCTTATGCTCGGCATAACGCAGATACATGCGCAAAAGGTCACCCGCGAAGAGAGCCGCCTCATCGCCGCCCGCGCCCGCTTTGACCTCAAGAATAACGTTGCGACCATCATCAGGATCACGAGGGATCAAAAGACGGCGTAGCCTCTCTTGGGCTTCTTCAAGCTCGGCCTCAAGAGTAGGAATCTCAGCCGCAAACTCAGGGTCTTCTGAGGCCATTTCACGCGCCGCTTCTAAGTCATCCGCCAAGGACTTGTATTTGTTATATGCGGTCACGATACCGGTGAGTTCCGCATAACGCCGCCCCACGCGGCGAGCCTTCCCCTGATTTGCCTGAACGGCGGGGTCAGCCAGCTGCTCCTGAAGCTCAGTGTGCTCGTCAAGGAGCACCTGGATAGACTCAAACATTTTTGCTCTCTTACCTTTGTATACGCGCCGATTTTCGGGACTCGCGTATATCTTCACTTCATTATTACAGGGTCTAGGCACCGCACACCCCGTACCGCACAATCTTTTGGGCGGTACGGGGCGAACAATGCTGTGCGATAACCGCTACGAGACGGTTACCTTGCTAATCCACAAGGCGCAGCCCATTCTTCTGAACGGTCAGCAAGAATTCAACGTTGCTCTCAGTCTTCCGAAGCTGGTTCGTAAGAATATTTAGAGCCTGCTCGGGTTCCATACCGGCCAGAGCACGGCGCAGACCCCACATAATCTTAACTTCGTCCGGAGAGAGCAGATTCTCTTCGCGGCGTGTGCCGGAGGCGTTAATATCCACCGCCGGGAAAATACGCTTATCCGCGAGCTGACGTGACAGACGCAGTTCCATATTACCGGTGCCCTTGAACTCTTCGAAGATAACTTCATCCATCTTCGAGCCGGTCTCTACCAGAGCCGTCGCCAGAATAGTAAGCGAGCCACCTTCTTCGATGTTACGAGCGGCACCGAAGAATTTCTTCGGCGGGTACAGAGCGGCAGAATCAACACCGCCGGAGAGAATACGACCGGAGGCAGGAGCCGCCAGGTTGTAGGCACGCCCCAGACGAGTCATGGAATCCAGCAGCACGACCACATCGTAACCCAGCTCAACCATGCGCTTAGCTCGTTCGATAGCCAGCTCAGCAACGGTGGTGTGATCCTCAGCAGGACGGTCGAAGGTTGAAGCTATAACCTCGCCGGAGACCGTGCGCTGCATGTCGGTTACTTCTTCAGGGCGTTCATCCACCAAAACCATCATGAGGTAAACCTCAGGGTTGTTGGCAGTAATAGCGTTCGCGATCGACTGCAACATAAGGGTTTTACCGGCCTTTGGCGGCGAGACGATCAGACCGCGTTGACCTTTACCGATCGGAGATACCAGATCAACAACACGGGTACCCAGTTTCTTCGGGGTGGTTTCTAGGCGCAGTCGTTCCTTGGGATACAGTGGGGTAAGTTTCGAGAACTCACGACGGCTGGAAGCTTCTTCCACAGGCTGCCCGTTAATAGCCTCTACCTTCACAAGCGCGTTGAAACGCTGGCGCGAGTTTTGTTCTCCCTCGCGCGGCACGCGAATAGCGCCCAGAATATGGTCACCCTTACGCATGTGGTAACGCTTAACCTGAGCCAGGGATACGTAGACATCGTTCGGACCGGGCAGATAGCCGGAGGTACGCACAAAAGCATAATTATCGAGGATATCGAGGACACCGGAAATAGGTGCCAGTACGTCGTCCTCATTCACCTGAGGCTCATCGGAGTCCCCACGACGGTTACGACGATCGTTCTTTTCATAGCGGTCACGCTTATTGCGGCGGCTAGTGCGCTCCTCACGATTCTGATTCTGTTTTTCGAATCGTTGATCGTTTTTCTCGGAACGCTCATTCTTCTCAGAACGGTCACGCTTGTTACGGCGGCTAGTGCGCTCTTCGGCCTCTTCTTCGCCCTTACGACGGTTATTCCGATCGCGTGTGCGGGTACGTTTAGTCGGCTTCTCAGGTTCAGAGCCGAAAGTCATATCCAGAGCCGCCGTAATGGAGTCCAGGGTAGTAGAGCCGTCCGAAGTTGTGGCTTTCAAATCGGCGGAATTCTCGGGAAGATCACGTTGTGCAGAACGCGAACCGATGCTTTCAGAAGCCAGTTCTGCTTTCACATCTAAGGGAGGCAAATCCGCATTCTTACCCTCTTGGGGACCGCGACCGTTCTTAGCTTCACGGTCTTTCCGAGATCGTGAATTTCGAGTGCGGCGAGTGGTACGTTCATCGTGCTCGGGGGTCTCGGTACTCTCGCCAGATGCTTCTTCGGAAGATTTCTTTGTTAAGGAAGCCTCATCAGGTTTAGCGACTTCTTCAGAAGCTGCCTTAGCGGCCTTGCGACTACGCGCGCGCTTCTGTGCCGGAGTCTCATCCTGCGCTTGAGAATCTTGCGACTTTGAGCGGGTGTTTTTAGAAGTTTTCGTGCTTTCTTGAGTCGAGGCAGCCTCGGCACCTTCGGTGGTGCCGCCGCGCTGATGCAGGGTTAACGCTTCCACAAGCTCAGCCTTCTTCATTTTCAGGTATCCACGAATACCGAGCTGCTGAGCGAGAGTACGAAGCTGTGCGACCTTCAAGCCGCTGAATTCGGAGAAAGCGTCACCGGAACCGGTGCCATTATCCTCGATCACGACAATGTTCTTTGCCAAACGATTTATCCTTTTAGTCAGGGACACCCAGAAAATCCTCTCAGAATTGAGGATCGGGTTTTTCTCATCATGCATACAGTGTAGAAACTACATACCGCATACTGTGCGGTATCGCGCTACGCTGTATTGCCTCATATATATCCGAGGCACTCACTTTCGAACCGTCGTTACGTGAGGTCAAGAAACGGCAAAGTCCTTGTGAAGTGAGGCAAAAAAATACATAACCACAGAAAAAATATTTCCTCGCGAGCTCCCCACGGAAGAAGAAGCATACGCGAACACACAAAAAGACGTGGTTCAAAGAAAATACTTTCCATTCCCGGATGTGGCGGTTCTTCGTGCGACCGGGAGATAAAATAAACACGACAAACCATGTCAGGTGAAAAACACCTTACTGTGTAACTATAACACCTTCTGCATCGATTTCAAGGGGCATGACGCGCCATGACAGGCGACGCCCCTCATATTCGCTTCCCTCATGAGTAGCCTCAAACTCAGCGATCGCTCGCTGTGCTGCTGCGACTTCTTCACAGCTACGGGAGAAGGTTAATACGGTAGGCCCGGCCCCCGAAATTACGGCGGGAAGCTGCCGATCACGCAGATAGGCGACCAGCGCCGCACTCGGCTGCATCGCAGGAATACGGTAGCCCTGATGCAGATAGTCCACGGTTGCATCCATAAGATACTCCGGTGCCTGCGAAAGGGCTTGAATCAATAAAGCGGCACGGCCTGAGTTTGCCGCAGCTTGCTCATGCGGAATCTCGGCAGGAATCAGCGAACGCGCAAGTTTTGTAGAAACTTCATAATCGGGCACCGCTACGATAGGTACAACGGCAGAATGAACCGGTACGACCAGCGAGCGCCAGTTCCCCAGTTCGCCCCAGGATATTGACAGTGAACCATGCACCGAAGGCGCCACATTATCGGGGTGTCCTTCAAGGTCTGAAGCTACTTGAAGAATCTGGTCACGACTCAATTGAGTGTGCTCGGGAAGCAACCCGGAAGCCGCCGCAACGCCCGCAACAATAGCGGAGGCAGATGAGCCCATGCCCCGTGAATGCGGAATACGATTGTGTGCCGTCAGCCTGAGGGCCGGGAAATCATGAAGTCCGACCTTCTCAAAAGTGGAACGCATCGCCTGAATCACCAGATGGGTTTCATCGCGCGGTACGGCCTCGCTGCCCTCGCCTGAAAGCTCAAACTCTAAACCTTCAGAAATACGCTCAACCCTGAGTTCATCATAAAACCCTAAAGCCACCCCTAAGGTATCGTAGCCGGGCCCGAGGTTAGCACTTGATGCCGGGACCTTGACGGTGACGGTTTTACCGACAGGAATATCTGCGCATGTGATAGGGGTATCGGAATTCGACATGGAAACCTCGGGTGCATGTGGACGTTAGGAGCGCATACCGTGCTGTTTAAGCGGTGGAACAACACTAATGTCACTTACTTTACGAGAATTTATCCTAGCATTGAGCGGGTTACGGACAGAATAAGACGCCCTTGCCCAAGAAAATTTTCTCGGACAAGGGCGCATCGACCTATCGGTTAACAGGCTATAGGGTGGTTAGTTCAGGTCAAGAATATCTGCCACAGCCACAACATCGAAGGCTGCCTTGGTCGGTTCGACCTTCGCGCCGTTGACCGGTTCCAGCGCCCACTGCGGGTCCTTCAAACCGTGACCCGTAACCGTAATGACAATGGTCTTGCCTTCAGGAGCCTCACCTGCGCGGTGTTTCTTGAGCAGACCCGCAACACCAGCGGCTGAAGCGGGCTCAACGAAAACGCCCTCGCGGGAAGAGAGCCAGCGGTGCGCCTCAAGAATCTCCTCATCGGTGACAGCTTCAATCACGCCGCCGGATTCGTCACGTGCCGCCTCAGCTTTCTCCCATGAGGCAGGGTTGCCGATGCGAATTGCGGTCGCAATCGTTTCGGGAGTGTCAATCGGGTGCCCTGCAACAATCGGGGCCGCGCCGGCTGCTTGGAAACCCCACATGATGGGTCGCTTGGTGGCGACCGGCTCTAGGACCTTGCCGTCACGGTTCGTATAAGGCTCGGAATACTCCTTGTAACCCTTCCAATAAGCGGTAATATTGCCCGCGTTACCTACCGGGAGCAGATGGTAATCGGGGGCGTCTCCCAGAGTGTCGACGACTTCAAAAGAACCGGTCTTCTGCCCCTCAATGCGGTAGGGGTTCACCGAGTTCACCAAGAATACTGGGTAATTCTCGCTGAGTTTACGGGCAATTTCGAGACAGTTATCGAAGTTTCCGTCAATCTGAATAATATCGGCACCGTGGGCGATGGCCTGCGAGAGTTTACCCATCGAAATCTTGCCGTCCGGCACGAGTACCGCGCAGCGCATCCCCGCTTGAAGCGCATATGCCGCTGCCGACGCTGAAGTATTACCGGTCGAAGCGCACACAACAGCCTTCGCACCTTCGCGTTTAGCGGCGGTAATAGCGCTCGTCATGCCGCGGTCTTTGAAAGATCCGGTGGGGTTCATCCCCTCGAATTTGAGGTATACCGTATTGCC
>ERZ773061.699-NODE-699-length-13202-cov-36.555868_pt1 | contig 13202 bp, 11 predicted proteins | sample MGYA00580627_ERZ773061 | MGnify/ENA primary metagenome ERZ773061 (study PRJEB29015, sample SAMEA2738119) | human oral metagenome | biome: human oral; feature: human-associated habitat; material: saliva | place: China | collected 2223 ...
ACAAAGAGCAAAAGGAGAATACTGATAATGAGAAGCACGACCAGCATTTCAATCAAGGTGACTAAAATTCTTGATTTGAGCATAAAAAAAGACTTGGTAGCTCATGCTGCCAAGCGGCATGAAAAAACAAAAACATTGAACGTTAAAGTCCATATATAGTGGACCTCTATTTAGATTAAATGTCTAACGTCATATACAAAATAAAAAACCCCGACTAAAAAGCCGGGGGACAGTTCGAGAATATTCATCGAAAGACGCCAAGTATTCCGATGAATATATTAGCACTTATCGTAGAGAATGGCAAATATAAAAAAGAGCTATGAGATAACCTCGTAGCTCTTTGCCTATGATGGATAATCATTATAACACAAAAAGGACTGTCGAAACAACCCTTTTCGGTGGGCGCTACGGCACCCGTTCCAGAAATTCCATCGGGCTACGTGCACATAGCTTACATGGCGCTGAACTTAATCAGTCTTTGGAACAGTCAAGGCTTGCTTGCTGTAGATATATTATACCACAAAAAAAGCCCTGCGTCAGAACGTATCTGTCCATAATGGATGCAGGGGGATTGTCGTCTCATGTATATTATATCAAATAAAAAAAGCCCCAGCAAATGCTGAGGCTTCGACCACTACCACCATGATGTCCGAACTGTGGTCTGTCGGGAGGTGATATACTCCTTTTCGTTTTTTAGTTTTCGTGGTTCTTTTATTTAATTATACACCAGTTTGACCTTGTGTTGCTTGTGCACGTTCTTCAATCGCTTTAACAACCGATGCGCTAGCTTCACTGATTGCTTTAGAAACTGCCGCTGTGTCGTTTGATTGGCTATTCAAGAAGCGGTCAAAATCATCGTCTGGCAATGTCAAGTGTTTAGCTCCCGCTGAGCGTAGAGCGTCTACTGTTCCCATTGAGCCGATACCGAACACACGGCCATTAACTACACCAACATATCCTTGGCTTCCACTCTCACTTCGAACTACATAATCCATATTTTCTTCTTCCTCTTTCTGATTTACTAAACTATCACCGTCATTGATGATAACGACATTCTTATCCAATCCACCAGCTAGGCCGGTTGATGTAAACTGCCACCAGCGTGTGTGCTCCATGTTTGGATACACGCCCCAATAAGGCTCTGGGCGTACCTCGTAATCTGGGTACGCTGCAATCCATAGGCTGTTAGGGTATCTAGCAGTGATTTGATCTACATATACATTGGCTAGTGTGTACGGTTTGTAACTATAGTAGATAGGCTCAAAGCCGTTTGATTTGCAGATATCCATAAACGCTAGGACTGCATTAGTATTTGCTTGCTTGTCTCCACTAGCTCCATCCTCGTAGTCACAAACCAAGTAACGTGGGTGAGATGGCAGATTGCTGATAAAGTAATTCGCTTCAGCTTGTGCAGTGCCTACATCTCCACCGAAACGAGCGAAATGATAGTAACCGATACAGTTACTTGTGCTAGTTTGCTGACTAGCTACTGGACTAGTCCAGCCCACACCCTCGGTCACTTTGATAACCGTGTTATTAGTGCCGGACGCTTGACAGATACCAGTCAAGTCTCCCGGTTGATACGCTGATACATCGATGAAATAGGCGTTTTCAGTCATGCCGTCAAATGGTAATTCAAACCATCCAACCATTTGTTGTGTTGGTGCATTCCAGTCGATATAGCTGAAATTACCAGCGCTATCGAGGTTTCTTGTGACCTTGCGAGTCCAACCGCCATTATATAGAGCGTCACCATTACCGTCGATATTCTGTTCGACTGTGGTAACTGTCCCGTCTGGGTTTTCAGCAACAACAAAACCGATATGACCGAATTTATGATATGGCAAGCAGTTAGTTACCCAAACACTACCTACTGGTGGATTGTTAGCACCGTTAAAACGTGTGACTTTTAGCCCTAGATTTTCAGCACGACTTAAGCCATCAATGGCATTTAAGTAGCTGAAATCAAGGTTAAACAAGCCTTGATATTGCAAAACGTTGTCAATTAAAGCAACACATTGCCCGCCGTAAGGATTGGTGGGAACGGTGACACGTTGATTAACGAGACTATCAAGCGTGTTTAATAATTGTGCTTTTGAAGTCATGTTTCTCCTTTCTATAATCTTGTCCAACCGCTCGGCACGATTGGGTTAGTAGCTAAATAATTGACATGCCCGAAACATGCCCCGTTGGTATCCATGCCAGACCCTCTAAATGTCAGCTTACCACTGGCATTAGCGACCAGAAATGGCGCATACCCTTGCTTAGAACTGTACTTAGTGAATGGAATGGTTAGGTTGCCAGCGTAGCCTAGCAAGTTTTCTGGCCATGTTTCCGTCGCTTCGTCATTATCTGTTTCGGTTGAGCTACTGATATACTCATTAACCTTGATAGAGATATCAATAGCATTGCCATAGACGGCCATTTTAGCCGTTATTTTGCCCTTAAACGATGCTGGAAAGTATTCGTCTGGGATTTTGTAAACAGCCATTTCTGGTGCTGATACGGTACTTGTGGGCACGCCAGAAGTTTCCAACCGTTCAACACGTTTTGCAAGTGAGGTGTTTTTATTTGCCCAATCACGCATGGCCTCTTGCAACCAAGGGGCCGCTGGATTGCCATAACTTGGATTGTCAACCAGATAGAGATGTCCGACATGCTCTTTATCAGCCTTTTCAAGAACCGCCTTATAGTTGTCTTTTGTAACATTGTAGACGCAATGCCAGAACTTGTTATAAGGTTGTGATAAACAATATGAAGGTGTCACTTCACGAGAACCATCAATATATTTTTCAGCAGCGGATTCGAAGTTCATAAAGACGTCAGCAGAGTCTAACAAAGACTCAATAACGTTTGAACCGGGATTAGCCACAACAATAAAGTCTTTTCCGTATGTATCTTTAATACGTTTGTGCATTTCGATATATTTAGGTATTAGATCAGCTTGTTCAGAAAACCCGTTAATTGTCTCGTCTAGGAATACGCCTTCGATTGTGTACCACTCTTGATATTGTTTGATTTGACTGATAATAGAGTCAATCTCAACCTTACCATATCCAGTTGCTACGTATGCAAGTACAGTGGCCCCTACAGCTTTAGCACGAATAGCTTGTTGAACATACATATCGTCTTTTTGGTCGCCGGGTCCGCTATTAGGGTTAATAATAACAAATCCGAGTTTGTCAGACATGGTAATTGCTTGGTTCCATTTAGACGTTGTCTTATGGAAGTCAGGATACCAATAACTAATAGGACTGATAAATCGTTCACCATTCGAGGGGTTTAGCAATTCGTATTTGTTTTCGATAACACCAGATTGAACTTCTTTAATATCTTTTGTAGGTAGTTGAGATTTTGTTACAAGCGGGTCTTCCGCCCATTTGTTTTGCTCTACAACCTGTTGGAAAAAGTTATTATATGTTGGAAATAACCCATACGCTTGATTGATAGTCAACGATGAAGATTGTTTCCCTTTAATTTCACCAATATCATGCCCGATGGCTTCAATAGCCTTGCTTAAATTGCTCATAAATCAACCTCCTTAGAGGGCGTTTTTAGCAGAATTATATACACTTACAAGGTCTTCTTGCTCAATGGTATCGAGACGGCCACCCAATTCAGTCATTTTCGTAATAATACCACTGCCGGTATTGCCACCAGCTGCTTCGATGTTATCAGCAATTTCCTTGAGTGTGTTAAGGTTTTCGGGAGCTCCACCAATGATGTCAGTCTTAACTTGTGTGAGAGCTTGCGTCAAACGTTCTTCGGTAACACCTTCCGAACCCTTATCAGCCTTGCCTGCTAGGCTAGTTTTAATTTCCTTAATGTCTGCACCAACAGCTTGGGCAAAATCGTGTAATTTACTCATTTAGTTATTCCTTTCAAATTTTAGCTAGATTGTAGACATTTACGAGGTCTTCCGTCGTATCAGTGCCACCACTGATTAACCCAGATTCTCGCAATTCATCCGCTAGTAGTTTTAATTTAGGGCTCTTGTCCGATGGAATAGCACTGTCCGCATTCAGTGAGCTCTTAACTTTGACCTTAAAATTGTTAGATGGGAAAATATGCCCACCTAATTTAATTTCAAGGTAGTAAGTGCCAGTAGCTACCACACTACCCATTGAGAACGAGAATGTCCCGTTTTCAACAGCAACATCTTGATAAAGTGCTACCGTTTCATCATTGGAAAGTGTCAGCTTACCAGTACCAGACAGTTCCATGCGTTTTCCATCGTACCCTAGAATTTCAAAACCAAAAACGGAAGCGGTGTCCCCAGACTTGAGAACATCACCACCCTTGATTTGGTTGATGGAAGTCATGAGCCTAGTCATAGGCTAGTCCTCACGAGGTGCATGGTAGTTTAGTGCTCGTTCGCTGTCAGCAATACCCTTTGTAGTGGGGTCTGTGACGATTCCGAGGATTACCAAGATCACAACAAGAGTATTAACTCCCTCTTGAATGTTGCTAGGGATTGTGAGCCCGAATTGTTGCAACATAAGGAACACTGCTGAGATAAGAGCTACAAGAGTTGTTTTGTTTTGCAAACGTAGTTTAAAATTAATCATTTTCATTTTCTCCTTTTTCTTCTTCCTCGTTTTCTGAGGTTAAATTAAATTTTTCTTTGTCGATATTTTCCTTTACATATCGGTCAATAAATGGGACTTCTACTCCTAACGCTGATAGATTGGCTAGAATGCTAGAACCGTAAGCGGCAATCATGGCAAAGATAAATGTATCTAGGACGCCGCCTAAATTCATGAAAACTGCGAACGGATAGAAAATGGCGACAAATGTGAACATGGCTATATGCCCGACTAGCCCTTTTCTGAATTTCGAGCTCGAAAACTCATGGAAAGCCCAAGCTCTGGATACTCCCAAAAAAATGTCAGCTAAGATAACCAACATAAGTAGAAATACCCATAAATGTTCGTCTATGCCGTGTGCATAGAAGTCGCGAACCACATCGAAGACTCCGAAAATGCCGTCTGGTTTCTGTACCATTAACCCTCCTTCGGTTTGAATACCCATGCAGTAGCAATTCCATTGTTTTCAAGCTGGCCACCTTTTGCGAAGTCAGCGAACGGCTGGTTTTCGTAAGTGAATGACCCGTTAACTTGGATAAGGACCAGTTTGCCTTCTCCGTCTGCTTCTTCGTGGTCTGGGGCTTCGATTGCGAAGATGTCGCCAGCGTTGAATACATCGCCTTTTTTAGCGACTGGCAACAATTCCAAATATTGCTTGTAGATTGTGCCATACTGGATATTCTGACTCATAACCGCATTGAGGATGGACACGTTAGCAATCTTACGAGTCAATTCGCTTTGTTCAGCGACTTTCTCAGCCAAATTCAAGCGATTGTCAAGGTCTTTGATAGATTCCTCTGACTTAGCTTGATAGCGTGCCAAAGCCCCAGCAGGATCCAGCTCAGTCGTTAAGATGTCCAAGATAAGCTGGATTTTAGCTTCTTCCGTCTTGCTTGTGTGGTCGCCTGGAACGTCTCGTGTCAACCACGTCGAGCCATCTTTGGACTGGATGGCAATCCGTGTTGTTGTCGGGGTCGTCAGATAACTCGATGTAACACTGAAATTAGACTTATTCATCGGCCGCTCCTTTCTGTGCCGCCTCGTTAAAGAGGTCGTTAAGGTCTGCGTCAGACGCTAGTACATTTTGATAATGCTCTAGTTGCGATTTGACCTGCTCAAGTTCGCTAACAGTTGCCTGCAAGCGAGCCTTAAACTCAGCCTTCTCAATCGTCAAACTAGCGTTCTGACTTGCGATATCTTGAATCATTGAAGTGTAAATTTGTTCGTTCATTAGTTCTCCTTCTTACGGCTGTACTGAAATTTTCAAACGACTAGCTACTAGTCTGAGAAATGGTATGAGGTCAATCCAAGGGCCGCCGTCAGCTTTCACTTTCATAAACTCGGCGTCTGGATGTTGTGAGTGCCTAAAATGGACAGTATCTCCAATCAATTGAACCTCGTCAACAAAAGCTCTAGGTTGTTGGTTGTCATTCGAGCGAACAACACGAACGCCCGCAAATCGTCCAGAAGAATAGTCGTTCTGTGTTCCGGTATTGTCAGCGTTGACACCCATTGCGGTATAGACCCCATTATAGGAATCATCACGGAAATGGATAAACGCTGACGTACCGTTTCGGGTACGAAACAGGGCATTGTTTTCATTGTGAAATTCAATCTTAGCATTATCGTAGAAGTGCATCTCTGAGCCGTTTAGGTCTACCCTCATCGCTCCGTTGAGTGCTTCGATTCTACCACCCCGATAATTCAAACCGGTGAACGTGCCGCTTGTGACACTCTCAGCGTTTAGGTTAACGACATCAATTAGCGAAGCGTTTAAGCGTCCGCTAGTGATTTTACTTGCTGACAATTCACCGATTTTAGCTGAGCTAATGACACCATCCTCGATGTAAGTAGAACCGGTGATTTGAACCAGTTTACCGTCGATTTTAACTGAGCCGTCCTTGTTGAGGTTGATTTGGTTGAGCACGTCACCAGACCTTGTTAGGTTCTTAACAGCCCACGAACCAGCAATCTGCGACATTTCGGACTTGGTAGCTTCAAGCCCAGTGTCTAGCTTGTCTAGTTGTTTGTTAGTGACACCGAGGTTAAACGCCCACTTATCCTCTAGGTTCTCTACTTTCCAAACTGTACCCTTGGCATCTTGGATAATCTGAGAAATAGATTGCCCATGTTCGCCAATGGTGCGGCTGAAACTGTCAACGGTTGACTTGATTTCATTGAACTTAACTGTGACTTCTTGGCTTGCGTCTTTTGGTGATGGTTGCCAAGCACGGTCCATAGTCCCCTCGTAGCAGTCCAGTTCGGTGAAGAACAACATCGACTCACTGCCGTTATTCGTCCCTTTGTTGTCAATGCGAATGAAACCTTCATCACATTCGCCAGAATTGAAGGTCAGATGCCACTTAGCCAATCCCGTTGTTGACGGTGAGCCGTTGTGCGATTTGAACTTGACTGCCTTAGTGAATGTTTTATTCGTTTCATTCGACTTACGACCAAGGAAGTAGATATCTACACCTTTAATGTTACCAGTGGCGAATGAGTGGATATTGAACGAATAATCAGTGTTGCGTTTGACTGGGAAACGTAGCGTAGAAGCTGGGAGTGATGATGATACTCTTAGCAAAAACAGTGGTCTAGCGCCGTTGTAGTAAAAACCATGACTTGAAATAGATAGATTAGCATTTGGCTGTGGCACTTCCCAGAATCCCCAATTCTCGAGGTTCTCTGGGAATGCTGAGTTAACGATCAGATTCTCACCACCGGTTGAAAGTGTATCGACTGACGGAATTTGTTTCTTGACCTCGCTGATAAGTTGAGTTGTCCCTTGTTCAGACTGTTGGATAAGGTTAGTTACAGCTGTAGCCGTCGCAAAACCTTTGTTATCAACGAGCCTATTGACGTCAGACTCTTTCAAAAAGCCTTTGTTATCAATAGCACTATCTAGGTCAACCCTAGACAGTTTTGTCTCAATCTTGCCAGCTAACGTGCTGATTTGCGTTTCAGCGCTTGTGACTTTATTTCCAAGATTGTCAAAATCAACTCTTGAAACCTTTTGAGCGATAGAATCCGCTGTAACACGTAATTCTGCATTAGTCTGGTTGATTTTTCGCTCTAATTCTTGGCCTTTAGACACTGCACTGTCAGCCGTGGCTTTAGCAGTTTGGACTTCTGTCCGGTCTGCTTTCAAACTGATTTTGTTATCAGTCTGAGCGATTGCGGTGCTATTAGCCGCTACGCTCTTAGAGAGTTTGTCAAAATCAGTCTTAGACACTTTTGATGATACTTCATCGACCAAGTGATTGACCGTAGTTTCAGCGTTAGTCATGCGGCTATCCGTTTCAGATTGTTTCTGAGATAACTGACTGACACCCTGCTCTGTCTGTGTAATCGTCGTTTTAACCGTGCTGATTTCTGCTTCGGTGTCTTCTGGCGCCACTGTATGCTGCAAGGGGATGAGCGTCCCTCTAACGAGCATAGGCGGTTTGATTCTTAGATAGCCGTTTCTAATAACTGTAATATAGAACGGCCATTCACCGAGGGTGATGTCCTTGCCGGCAGTGAAAATCAGCTTAACGTCAAACCACTCATTTTTAAGGTCTGTTGGGATATTGTAAGCAACTAGATTGTCATTGTTTTTATGATTTTTAATGATAATCATAGCACCACGGTCAATGTCTACCCCGCTGTCAATGTAAACCGGAACCAAGAGTGAGAATGTTTCACCGGCTTTGATTTCTGGAATAGCCATGTTCCATGAGATACCACCATAAACATCATTCGAATAGCTATGAGACTTGATTAGGAAAGATTGCCCGTCCGTAGTAGTAGTAGTATTTCCGCTTCCTCCGGGTTGACGGTGTAGATTCTCGAAGTCTGCTGATTTCAAAATCAAGTTACGACTGCCAAAATCTGTCGGAATCTTACTGTCCACACGGCTAATCTCAGTAGTGATCTTATTTCCTAGTTGAGTGATTGAGCTCTCAGCCGTCGCAAGTCTCTGAGTAGCATTATTAAAATCGCTTGTCTTCACTCGTTGGCTAATCTCGTTAGCTTGTTGAGTGATACGACTTTCGGCGTTTAGCACTCGATTATTGACATTGTCAAGTTCTTGCTTATTGGCTTTGGACGCAATTATGTCCGCTTGCTGAGTGATAGACGTTTCAGCACGATTCACACGCCCTGTCAGCGTGTCTACGTCCTGCTTGTTGGCTTTCTGGCTGATTTGCCCAGCCTGCACTGTCAACGAGCTCTCAGCCTTGTTTAGACGCCCAGAAACAGCGTTGACTTCCTCTTTGCTAGCTTTGGCTGAAATCTGCCCTGCTTGTTGTGTCAAAACCGTCTCAGCATTAGACACGCGCTGACTGACTTTGTCAACGTCTTGCTTGCTAGCTACTGAAATAAGAGCGTTATTGATTTTGGCAAACTGTACTGACGTATCGTTTGACAATGTACCAATAGAACCCTTTAGAGCTTCAACTCTCTTTTCAGTCTCTGATAAGTCCGTGTTTAGCGTACTTTTAGCATTATCGACCAGTTTGACAGCTTCTGAAAGTGTATCTTTCTTAGATGCAGCAATCTTCTTCTCTGTCTCTGCACGCTCGACGGTGTCCAAGTATCGAGCTTCTGCGATAGCTTCACTCTTAACGTCGTTTAAGCGGTTAAAAGCGTCCTCTGCGGTTGATTTAGCTGAACTAGCTAATGTTTCCGCATTAGTAGCCTTGGCTGTAATTTCAGCAACCACTCGTTCATGTTCAGATTGCTGTTTAGCCATGGTGGTTGCGACTTTTTCAAATTCCTTCTTGATTTTGTCTTGAAGTCCTGTACCGTCCCACGTTCTCAATACCTCTTGCCACATTTCACCGGTCCAGCGATACATGATAGTGTGTCCTTCGTGTTCTGGGTCCGGTTTGTACCATGAGTCATTAATCAAAACTTGCCCTGGATGCGTTTCTGTTGGATCAGCGCTTGTGTACCAGTTATGGTTAAAACCATTAGCTGACGGGATAAACTCTGGCAGTTTCTTGACAAACTCAGTAAACTCACCAGCTTTAAAATCGTCGAGTGCTTTGTTGACGGTACTCTGTACCTTTGCATCGTTGCTTTCGCTTACTCGGTCCCCTAGTTTGATATCGCTAGATTCGTTGTTTAAGCGATTGAAGGTGATCTCAAAGATACGTGTATCGTAGTCAAGGTGTCTGTCATGTCGGACTACTCGGATAGTATCACCGATTTGAACGCCTTTAAGATACACTGTTGACGTTTTAAGTGTCAGTTTTGGTCTTGATGACTCAATCAAAGCCTCATAAGTCTGCTTGATAAGCTCATTCTTGTCTTCTTCCTCGCTAAACTCGACAAAGCCAATCTTTGGGCGCATCTTGCCGTCTGGTTGTTTAATGCCGTATTTAGCGGTCATTTCTGGAATTTCAAGGTATTTCTGACCAAGGGGCTTGTCTAGTGGGTCCCCTTTGGCCTTTGACCAGACAATTTCCTCGAAGTTGATTTTACGACCATAACCGTCGGCATCTTTGCCGGTGTCTTCCGCCGAGCTGACTTGTTCCCCTTTACCACGACCAACCAAGGCAGTGTATAGGTTTGTCTTTTCAACCTCTTGTAGAATTTCAAGGGCGTTATGACCATAGACCACACGCTTTCCAACGGCTTCACCAATCTTACGCTTGAAATCAATGTATCTAGCGCCAATCTGAGCACCGTTCATTTCAACAAAGAACTGCATTTCTAAGCCCCACACCTTACACACTTTTTTCAGCGCATCAAATGTGGAAATGTAATAGAAATTAGTGCTCTTTGGATTTGTTTCAGCAATGAAGCGAGGGGACCAGTTTGTGCCAGTTAAAAGCCATTCGATGACTGGTCTAGCACGTTGGTCTGTTGGGCGTTTGTCGTAAACGACTGTCTTGCGTAATTCCTCAATGCCAGACTGAACACCAATAAGCGTTGTGATATCCCCTTTGGTATTGCCTTGGGCAATGTAGAAGTAATGGAATTTATGCGTATCGTCGATTGACTGAATAGCCATGTATTCCAGTTTTGCCAGTTCATCATCCTTCAAAGCTTTCATTTCGACAGTCAAGCGGTCTGAAATGTAGTTTTCAGTGGTAAGACTGAATTTCTGCAAAGCCTTCTTAATTGCAGGTTTGCGAATAATCTTGATAAGTTTTTCGTCCTTATCGAATAAATAGATCATAGACTTTCATCCCTCCACTGTACCTCACGGATAGTTACATTCTTGCCTGTCAATCTGTCGCCGTCCTTCACATAAAACTGCTCAAGCGGGCTAAATCGTTGTAATTCACTTAGGATATTACGTCCGTCGTAAGTAGCTGTCACTTCTTCTGTACCGAATTTAATGACGATTTCCTTATTAGCTGCGTAGCTACCCTTAAACGATAGCTTGGTTTGACCGTTGATAATTTCAAATTCCGTTGCCGCTGTAGATGTCACGGCTACAATCTTCTCAGGTATTACCTGCTTAGCGTAAGTTAGATAAACAACGTCGTTAGAACGCTCTGGAACCCGTTTTTTATAGCCGTCTGGCACTAGCAAAACGAAACTGCTAATGACTGAAAGCCTATCTTCCTCGACTTCGTCCGCTTCCTTGAATATTGCGTAGTAAGTGAAATCCGGCTCATCATCAAAAGTTACTTCAAGATAACCGCTAGGCCCTACCTCTCTCAAAATGCGGTTAAGCTCTCGGAAAGAGGTCCTCATGACTTGGCTAGTAACCGTAGTTAACTGATACTTAACTTCAATCTCACGCTCTGAATCGTTGACACTGTCCACCCAAACACCACGGTGCCCAGGAACTCGAGTGGTTGAAATTTCACGGTTAAGCAACGAACGCCCCTTAACTGTAAGTTGTCGATACCCTTGGATGATATCTTCAATTGGTGTTCCGTTGATACGCATGTTATCAACTGGCGCTCTTTGCAGCACCGTTGATTCCGTGCGCTTCAATGAAGCATAATCATACATTAGCTAAAACCTCTTTTCTCTCTTAATAGTTATCAAGCATTAATTCCATTGATTGAGCGTTAGTGATGTCCTCAGTAAATGCTCTGTAAGTTGTATCACCCATTTTAAGCACGATGTCCGCTGCTTGTTGAGTGACTGACATCTTGCCGCCGTTGAATGAAACAGATGGATCATACCCTGCTAATCGACCTAACTGGCCGTCCATGCTACCAAGCTCATCAGTGATAGCTCCGTTGATATCTTGACCAGTGAATGCGTCGATAGCACCTTGGGCCATATAGCGCATTGAACGGGCTACTTGATCCGCTTTACTGTCGATACCGATGATGAAACCTTTATCCGTGTAGATACCGAATTGACGGAACACACGGGATGGTGATTTGATACCAAGCAAGGCTTTAGCTCCATTAATCGCATTACTTACCGCGCCTTTAACTGCCGAAATCAGCTTGCCGGCTGCGGATGTAACCCCGCTAACGAAACCGCTAATCAATTGAGAACCGACGCTTGCAGCTTGTCCAACGAATCCACGGGCTGCACTAAGTGCACCGCTGAACGCTGAGCGGACCGCTGAAATGATACGCTGACCGGCACTTGTTACCGCTGATACCACGGCACTAAATCCGCTAGTGATAGCTGACTGAATTGAGCTCATGGCGCTGCTTACCGCTGATCTAACAGCACTCCAAGCTGAGCTGATAATGCTCTGAACGGAACTCATAGCACTTGAAACGATTGACTGGATAGATGCCCATGTACTTGATACAGTGCTAGCAATCGCACTTAGTACACTGCTGATAAGCGACAGGATGGCGTTCCAAATCGCACTGATAGTGGCTTGAATAGCTGACATGATTGACGAAATAGCCGCTTGAACTTGCGAGAAGTTACCAGTAACCAATCCGACGATAGCAGCTAATACACCAGCTAAAACAGCTTGAATACCCGTCCAGATAGCGGTCCAAATCGCTTGAATAGCTGACAAGGTACTTGAAATGATGCTTGAAATACCGGCCATGATAGGTGACAGAATAGACATGATTGTGTTCCAAACGGTTGAGAACACTGTCTGGATAACTGTCCATGCTGCTGACCAAATGGATTGAATCACGGCAATCCCGGCACTAATCACACCGCTAATGGCAGTCATAGCTCCGCCAGCGATTTGTTGAAGCAATGCCCAAAGCGTTTGGAATGGAATAGCTAACAATGCCCATGCTGCGTTCCAGATTGCGAGAATAAATTGAATACCCGCTTGGATAATCGGACCAATAGCATTGATACCGATTGAAACAAGAGACTTGATGCCTTCCCAAACAGTAGACAAGATAGTCTTGAGTGTCTCCCACGCTCCAGACCAGTCACCTTGCAGAATCTGCATACCCATCTTGATGATGTTGAGGATAACTTCAATGACTGTTGAAATAACTGTGGTAATCATTTGCCAGCTTGTCGAGAACAGTGTGATCAGCAAATTCAATCCAGTTTGAACGACTGGGAGAATAGCGTTCATGACACTTTCAATTATGCCCTTGAACATATTCCAGTAAGTTGTCGCTGTCTGCATAATCAAGGCGTGGTTTTCGTTCCAGAATGAAGTCAACTGACCCCAAATTGACATGACAAACGACACAATGGCTTGAACAGCGCTAGTGATTGCAC
>ERZ773061.705-NODE-705-length-13144-cov-3.774467_pt1 | contig 13144 bp, 8 predicted proteins | sample MGYA00580627_ERZ773061 | MGnify/ENA primary metagenome ERZ773061 (study PRJEB29015, sample SAMEA2738119) | human oral metagenome | biome: human oral; feature: human-associated habitat; material: saliva | place: China | collected 2223 ...
CTGCACATCGTCTCTCCTACGACGACGATCTCCCGAGATATCGCTTCTCACAACATCCAGACACGTACGGGCGTCGTACACTCCCTGCAGTACGACTTCACGCCTACGGACTTCTAATCTCTCCTTACGATGAAAGCAAGATCCATTTATAGCCTGTTCCTCGTGACTTTTCTAGCACTTGCTTTGCCTTCGTGCCGTAAAGTCGCCGTGGGTTACCTTGACGCGACACATGCGACCTTCGCAGCCAAGGTGCTGAAGGTCTATCGTACCGTCCCCGATGACGACCCACACAGCCTCAAGCGTGAGTATCCCGCCCCCTGGACTTCGCAGCGTATCCAGGGTGTCTCAGGTACTAACCCCGTGAACTACGAGTTCCTCAGCGTCGATGTCGCCGATGGAGGTGACGCCGCTAAGTTCGCTGCCGCTGTCAAGGATGGTAAAGTCACTGTCAACGGTGGTACGATCAACCTCTTCCCTTCGGCCGTCCAGACCCTGCCCAACGGCAAGTACACCGTCAATCTACGGGTCTACAACGAGAGCCACAGCCGTGAGCTCCGTGGCCTCTTCACCTTCATCATCCAAGACGAAGAATAAAACTCGCTCCCTATGAGATATATCAAGTATGTGACCTTCGTGGTCGTAGCGCTCTTGTCCATTGCGATCGGCTCCGCACAAGAGGCTACTGGCATCCGTTTCTTCAAGGGTTCCTTCGCCGAAGCACAGGCAGAAGCTCAGCGCCAAGGCAAGCCACTCTTCGTGGATTTCTATGCCACGTGGTGCGTCCCTTGTAAGAAGATGGAGAAGACTATCTTCACTCAGCCTGAAGTGGGCGCCTTCTTCAACGCCAAGTTCATCAATCTCCAGCTCGACGCAGAGGCTCCTGAGAACGTCGAGATCGCGAAAAAGTACAAGATCGAAGCCTTCCCCACCCTCGGGATTATTGCCAGCGACGGCAAGGCTATCCAGATAAACGTCGGCTTCATGAAGGCAGACGAGCTTCTCGAGATGGCAAAGACCGCCGTCGGTGAAGTGAAAGGCTTCGACGATCTCTACAAAGAATATCGTGCACAGCCCAATGATCTGAAGATCCAGCAGGAACTTCTGACCATGGCTCCACGCTTCCTCACCACGCAGGACGGTATGGATGCCGAGAAGTGGGTCGTACGTGTCCGCAAGATCTACAAGGAATACCTCTCCAAGAAGATGGCAGACGGTAGCCTGATCAATAAGAAAGACTACCTGATCATCAGCAATCTTGGTGGAGATGACGCCGATGAGGTCGCTCGTGTCGTCGAGTACATCAACGCTCATCTGGATGAGTGGATCGCAGCTGTGGGTGAGCCCGCAGCCTATTACGTCATCGAGAAGAACGACGAACGTATGCTCGAGCTCGTCAAGAAGGGTGATGAGTCCTACAAGACCTATCTCGAGAAGATCCGTACCGACTACAAGAAGGCGTATGATGTGATCAAGTTCAAGAAGGTCACGCCCTATCAGAAGTCTGTTGACTACTACGGTGCCCTCTATGCTATATACAAGAACAAGGACGTAGCCCGCTACATCCAGCTCATGTCTAGCTACCTCGACGGCCTCGGCGAAGATGCCAACGCTGCCGACTATGGTATCGCTGCTCAGTCGCTCTACAATGCCGCTGGTAACAAGCTGACACCTGCCGACCACAAGCAGGCGATCGCTTGGCTTCAGAAGGCCATCCCCAGCGAGACGGTCCTGATGAATAAGATCAACTTCCTCGTCATGGCGGGCGACTCCTACCGTGAACTGAAGGACTACAAGCAGGCACGTGAGTACTACAATCAGGCTTATGGCGAATCGCTTCTCATGGGGGACGCAGAGCAAGCACAGCAGATGATCCAGGCCTCTGTCGTCTACAAGCTCTCCACCCTCGAGCTCCTCGAGAAGTAGTCACCCGCTGACTCCTCCAGTATAAAGGGAAGCCCCCAGCATCCGTACATGGATGCTGGGGGCTTCTCTTTTGCATTCGCTGGCCAAGAGTATCTAAGTCGCTCGGCTATGAATGTGCACTCTCTTAGCGGGCTAGAGGCGGACGTAGAGGGGATCACCTGTGATCTCTTGGATCACTTCGATGAAGGGCGGGAACTTGATCTCTAGATCCGGCGCACAAGAGATCTCTAAGATCTGATAATCACGACGTGGCTCGATGAAGTCATCTACTTCAAAGTACTGCTTGGCCCATACAAAGCTGCGACGAAGCTTATGTACGAGCACTTCGTCGAGCGAAGCGATCGAGTTGAGATATGATACATATTCGTCGGGACCTATTTGTCGCTCGGTGATGATCTGCTGTGATTCGACGGGGCTCTTACGGGTCATGAAGTAGACGTAGTTCCCACGGAGGCCACGCTTACGGATACGGATGCTGGAGCCGTCTTCCTGATCGAGATACGCTTGGTAGAGGTCGGTCTCGACGCCGTAAGGTATTTCGCCGGTGACGTGGACGAGGAAGCGACGGCGGATGTCGCTGAAGGTCGCTGGGTCGTCGCCTAGTGTCTCGTGGATAGCATCAAGGACTTGGCGGATCTTGACTTGGAAGTCGACGTTGTTTTCTACGATATGTAGGTGGGGGTGCCCCGTCCAAGCCTTGAGGATACGAGCGTCTAAGTCGCGAGCCTCTTCGATGGTTTCGCCTCGGAAGCTATTGGTCTCGAGGGTGTAGAATTCTTCTGCTCCCTGCGCCGCAGTGACCATGTGGATGACGGCGTCATAGCGAGCGTCACGGATCTTGACTTCGGAGAGCCCGAGTTCGTCGAGCATTGCCTGCCACATTGTTCGCTCGACGTAGTTGGAGATATCCATTGTCCCGCGGTCGGATATGATGAGTACGGGGTGCGATGCAGCGTGGGCCAGCTCGAGGAAGGTATCTTCCATCTGGATTTGATACTTCAGGACGGCCTTCTCGATATTGTAGAAGTACTGGCGATCGGGGGTAGCGAAGTTGATCGATGCATTATTGAAGAGCGTCGGTGTCTCGGGCAAGGCGTAGACAAGGTAGCCAAGATCGCTGAAGTGCTCAATGATTTGCGCCAGGGCTGTCGTCTTGCCGGCGCAGGGACCGCCTGTAAGGGCGATGCGGGTGATATTTTTATTCATCTATAGTCTTTGAGGGGCGCTAAAGCCGTCACAAAGATACGCCTCTTCGCTCAAAGCTGAAGAGAGGGGATAGAGGCCGTATTTGCGGGATGTTGTTCGGTTAGCTCTACTTACCTGTGATGGGCTGGGGGGATTTGAGATACAGAAGAGAGGTATCTACGTGCAGATAATCGCTGAGGATGATTACTTCTTCTCCGATCCGATTGGATGTGCATTGAGACAACTGATAGCTTACCCTCGCATACTCTTCATATAAACCAAGGATGAAACCATTGTAATCATACGAAACTATCCAAGGCTTCCTGATGGTCTTGAGAGCATCTCTTAGAGCAATGTGATCCTGTTCTTGGAAGTAGTTCATGTACAAAGAAGAGCCCTTCTTGTAGTATGGAGGATCAAGGTAAATGAAGATGTCCTCTGCTTTACCGTTGAGCATCTTGATGAACTCTATTCCATCGAGGTTGGATATATGGATATCTCCAGACCTAGTGGCGATGCTTTTGATCCGATGAATCAAAGCATCCCGGTTGAATCGAGCGTCAATCTTATACTTCCCAGTTTGAGCATATCCGCCGATTGGCCCACCTTTGATGATCCCAGATACGTTGGTCCGATTTAGGAAGAATGTAGATTTCCCTAGCTCCAAGAGGTCAGCTGTTTCTTTACGCCCCTGTATCTCGTGAGAATGCTGCCACTGCACCATATCAATGCTTACATTGCTGAGCCAGTCACAGAAAGCTTCCGTTTCATTCAGAATACTATGCCAAAAGGCGTAGATAGACCGATCTAGGTCGTTGAGGTGAATGGAATCGACCACATTCTCAAAGAGAAGCCTCAAGGCCAAACCACCACCTCCAGCATAAGGCTCTGCATAGCTAAAGTGCTGGAGCCTATTTTCGTCGATAAGTGATGAGATAAATGGAAGGATACAACTCTTCCCTCCAGGATACCTCAGCGGAGATATATACCTCATCTAATTATTCCTTCCCATGGGAGCAAGATAGGACAGCTCCCACTAAAACTGACATTGCTACAGTCTGCTTATAGTTACGTGTAGATTCATCATAAGTATGAGCTGAATCATGTAATAAACTTAAGAGCTTTTTATGGGACTTCGAAGCTTTCGGGTCTTCATCCGATAAATTCTTTGATAAAAGAGACTTCTCTTCCTGGATGAACTCTTGTTTGTCGATCTCCTCAAAGTACTTCTTGAGATACAGATCAAGACTACTCATTTTGAGGTCTTTCCAAGCAGTCTCACACAGTAGTCTTAATGCCATGCGTATTACGATATGCGCATCTTCTGATAGCACCTTCCCGACATTCTTTGTGATAAGTTTGTCTAGAGCTTCAATCTCTCTATACAGGTTGTTTACGGGGCCTTCTTTGAGAGTTAAGCTTCCACCAAATAGCGGAGTCTCATACATCTTGCTCCTTGGTGTTCTCTTCTTAGGCGAGCTTGCTTTCTCTTCTCTTCCTTCCTCTTCGATTGGAGCAGGGGCTATTGGAGTGTACACCTCCGTATACACTCTTGGCTGGTCCTTCTTGCTAGAGCAGAGTGCTTGACTACCTTCGCTGAGCAAGCTCGGTAATTCTCCAAGGGCGAGTCGATTTCGGGTGGAGATTTCTCCTTCCTCAATCAATTTAAAAATATCACAAAAGATGTCTACTAGCTCCTTTTTCTCATAGGGACTCGTGATCGAATTACCTTCGATGGATATACCTAGGCTTTCCAGGCGACTTTTTGTGAAGACTTCCTCTTCGACGAAACGCTGGTTGAGTATTTGACTCTTTTCAATAGCGCCATCTGTGAGCGAGTTGATCTGGAGAAGCACGCTTGGATTTCCTTCCATATACATCATTCTGAATAGGCCTTGTTGAATGGGTTTCCAGCTTCCTGACTCAGCATGTTTCCTGAAGATGAAATTCAAAGCTTGTCGCTCTGGGCAGACATTACAGTATAGCTTCGTTGGGACATCAAAGTTCTCAAGTTTCTTCCTCGTACTACTAGGTAGCAACTTGAGGTATTTGGGGGTGTGTCGAATTATGGCAAGAATGACTCGGCGATTGCCATCATATACGATAGGATGCCCATCCTTCACTACGACAGTGGGTATCTCACTGAAATCATACGCCTCACCCATTCTATTTAGTAGTGATGAGAGCTTCCAGATCTTGTCTATATCCTTTATTGCCCTGCGAATAATTCTATCATTCTCTTTCACGCTTTTTCTATCGGGGAGTGGATCTCTGGGATTTTCTGACCAGAGGACTAGCCTGGAGATAGAGAATTTCTTGACTTCCTGTTCTGTAGCTTCCATTAGGAGTGGGGTAATGTGTTGAGATGAAGTGATTTGTTTAGTACAAAGATACTTAATTTCTCTCTGCTCTTCCTCTGTCCAGAGCGCTATGATCGGTCGGTTTCCCATCAGGAGAAGAGGTGGATATAGAGGGATAAGTGGCTCATTTGGCCCTGCATGATCATGGGATGTATATCGTCGTTGGGTGCTTGAATTGGCTTCTTCCCTCGCTGTCTTCCTTCGGAGAAGGAGGAAAGTAGGGGAACGAAAAGGGCGAAGTGGTCGAAGAATAGATGCAGAATAATATAGGAAAAGTTGGAGCGACGAACGTAGCTTAATAAAACGACGCCCGTCACTTAATAAAACTACGAACGTAGCTTTATGGAGCGACGAGGGTAGATTCAATTTTTCATAAGGCACTTTATAGGTTTCTTGCAGTAAGTTGCCTACTTTTGCTATTGAAGAGCGGGTCTCCTTCTACCGTCAAAGCTTTCGTCTTCTCCTGTAGAAGCTATAGACTTCTCGTGCAGATGCTGTGCCCTTCTAAGGTAGATGCTGGCGTCTTCTGCTGTGAAGGCCTTCAGAATCTGCTGTAGAAGCTGTGGACTTCCTTTATAAAGGCTTTCGGATTCTGAGGTTAGCGCCTTGGACTTCTGCGAGGAAAGCTAGCGCCTTCCACGATAGAAGGCGTCGGAAGAAGAGGACGACCCCGACCATTTGAGAAACATTGCCTTCTGAAACCAAACGTATGGCTAAGTACATCATGAGAGAATTGCCCGAGCAATTCGGGCGTGGGAAGCGACGACATGCACCTAGAATGCTCGTCGAAGGAACCGTAACCTTGGGCCAACTAGCTGAACGAATTGCCCGAGGTACGACCTTCGCTAGCGCCGAGATCGAAGGGATCGTCGCCTTGCTCATCGATGAGTTGAGCGGAAGCCTTGCCGAAGGGTACACCGTTCGCATTGAGGGGCTCGGCGCTTTCTCCGCTAAGCTCGCCTACCGAAGGGATATTGAGCCCGAGAAGAGCGAAGGAGGACGACGCAATGCAGCGAGTCTTCGGGTCTCGGGAATAGCCTTTCGCCCCGACAAGAGGCTGATAGGCGCCACGGCAGGAGCTTGCCATCTGAAGCGAAAGAAATGCCCCAGCTACGTGAGCCCTTCGACGGGGCGGGACGGACGATGGGAAGTGGCGAAGGCCTTCCTCCGAACCCACGGCATGATGCGCGTCAAGGAGTATCAGAGCCTGGTATCACTCTCCCCGACGGCTGCAAGAGTGGAGCTCCGTGCCTTCGCTGAGGAAGGGCGCTTGGAGCGGTATGGGTCGAGGGCGCAATTGATCTATTTGCTCCCGAAGTAATCAGGCTCAGAGACGGAAAAACATTCGCCCCCTCACTCCAGCGGTAGGAGTGAGGGGGCGAAGTCGTATCAGAACGAGCGTCCGAAGCCGTGACTAGTAGTTCGGATTCTGACGAAGGTTCTCAGGATTGGCCTGAATGTCGTCGGCGGGGATGGGGTAGAGCTGACGGTAAGCATCCGAAGCCTTCCCTTCCTTCACACCAGCCTTCCAAGGCCAGACATAGTCGCCGGAGGTGAACTTACCGAAACGAATCAGGTCCGTACGACGCTGTCCTTCCCAGTAGAACTCACGACCACGCTCGGCGAGGATCTCAGTGAGGGCGGGAAGTGAAGCATAGTTGCCCACAGCCGAGCCGTAAGCACGAGCACGGACAAGGTTGAGGTAGGTGAGACCCTTCGTAGCGTCGGCCTTGCCACGCACGGCAGCTTCGGCGAAGTTGAGGTAGAGCTCAGCCAGACGGAAGAGTGGGAAGTCGGTATCTGCATGGTCGCCGTTGCTGCCGTTAGCGCCAGTGCTGGTGACATTGCGGAACTTGTAGACATAGACACCCTCATTGAAGTCCGTCACTGTCTTGATCTCGCCCGAGCCTACAGCCTTGATGAGGGCACGCTTGTCGGTAGCCAGATTACCACCGAAGAGGTTAAGCAGGCCTGCCGTAGCACGGTTGCCCTGCCAGCCACCATTGACCCCCATGTTCACACCCGTTGCCTTCTTAGCATCACCTCCGGTAGAGGAGTTGATGAGGAAGGTCATACCGCCCCAGTTCTGCGAGCGCTGTCCGTCGTAGTTGATGGAGAGCAGGACCTCAGGATTATTGAGGTTGTTGTCCGCTAGGAAGAGACGATCGTAGTTGGTGTGTAGGCTGTACTTGCCCGAAGCGATCACACGCTCAGCGTACGCTGCTGCATCGGCGTAGCGCTCAGTACCAGTGTAGACCTCTGCATTGAGGTACAGGCGGGAGAGGAGCGCCCAAGCCGTAGCCTGGTCAGCACGGCCGTAGACATTAGCCTTAGGTGCCTTGAGGTCGGATTCGATAGCCTTCAGTTCAGACTCGACGTAGGAGAAGAGCTCCTTACGGCTAATCTGACGAGGATAGACCTTACCCGTGGGGGTGGACTCGTCGATGAAGGGAGGATTGCCAAAGAGATCCATCAGCACCCAGTACTGATAAGCTCTCAGGAAGCGAGCCTCAGCACGGTAGGTGCGGACGGTAGCATCCGAGCTCTGATCCTCAGTGTTCTTGAGGAACTCCGAAGCGAGCTTAATCTGGTAAATGGAGCGGTAGTAGAAGCCTCGTAGGATCGGATTAGAAGCCGACCACGAGAAGGCGTGGAAGTCTGGTACCCCGCCGTCACCCCAAGCGCAGATAGCTGTCTCCGTTGGGAGCTCCTGGAGGTTGAACAGGCCACGAACGAAGTCGCTCGTACCTTCGTCGATCCCTGCGATATCGCCTCCGTTATGGTCCTTCTTGTCATCGCCACCATTACCCGTAAGGCCGAAGGCACCGTAGACCTTAGCAAAGGCCTGAAGGGTCTTCTCTGGTGAGGAGTAGATCGTCTTGTTCGTATCGCCGTTGGTGGGGAAGCGGTCAAGGTCCTTGACACAAGAGCTAAGGCCGAGCGCACCGATAAGCCCCAGCGCCGTGAAGCTACGGCGAAGCATCTTCTTATTTGTACTCATGATTAGCTAGGCATTAGAGTGAGAGAGATAGGTTGAGCGTGTAGGTGCGTGGGATGGGGTACAGGCTGAAGTCGATCGCCCGCTCAGGGTCAAGACCCTTGTAGGGAGAGAGGGTGAAGACATTCTGCACCGTAGCCGAAGCACGGAGGTTAGCACGCCCAAGGATTCGCCCGAAGTCGTAGCTGAGGGAGAGGTTGTCCATCTTGAGGAACGATGCCTTGTGCAGGTAGTAGTCCGAGATGATCTGCTTGTCGTTGCTGTTCTTGAAGTCCGAAGCATTGATCTCGGGAGTCGTATTGCGGAAGTACTGGCCCGAGTTCAGCACAGCGGTACGCGTCGCCATGTACGAGGAGACATTATCGTAGATGTAGTTCCCGAGGCTAGCACGTAGCGAGGTCGAGAGCGTCCAGCGGTCGAGCGAGAGGCTAGTAGAGAAGCCCATGATGACCTTTGGTTCGGGGTTGTGCGTACGATACTTGTCGAGCTCGTTGATGACGCCGTCGTTGTTGCGGTCGACGAACTGGCCTTCCAGAGGCTTGCCATTAGCGTCGTACTTCTGCTGGTAGACGAAGAAGGTACCAGGAGCGTAGCCTACGGAGTGGATCTGGACATTAGTACCCGTACCACCGGTCACACCACCGGTGGGGACACCCTGATAGCCGGGTACCTCGACGGCGTTGAGCTTGGTGATCTTGGTGCTGTTAGAGCTGATGTTGTAGCTCACATCCCAGGAGAAACGCTTCGTCTGTACAGGTGTAGCATTGATGCTCAGCTCGAAGCCCTTGCTGGTGATGTTCCCTACGTTCGTCAGGATACGATTCGAGAAGTTCGCTCCAGCAGGAGTAGGGATCTCGTTCAGCAGGTCGCTGGTATTCTTCTGGTAGAAGTCCAGTGTCCCTGAGAGACGACCCTTAATGAAGCTGTAGTCGAGGCCCACGTTGTAGGTAGCAGTCTGCTCCCAGTGGATGTTGGCATCGTAGGCAGCTGGGCGAAGCATGTTGTAGTACGTGTCGCCGAACTGGTAGCGAGCCGTGTTCGTGCTCAGCGAGTAGAAGGGTAGGTAGGTGTAGTTACCGATACCGTCCTGCTGCCCTGTGACCCCGTAGCCGAGGCGGAGCTTCAGGTCATCGATCCAGTAGGTATCCTTGAGGAAGGATTCCTGGTTGATACGCCAAGCTAGAGCCAGTGCAGGGAAGATACCCCAGCGGTTCTCCTTGCTGAAGCGAGATGAGCCGTCAGCACGGACGGTAGCCGTGAGGAGGTAGCGATCAAGGAGGCTATAGTTCAGACGTCCGTAGAAGGAGACGAGGGTATTCTGAGGATAGTCGTACTCGTAGGTAGGAGCTGATACTAGCGTCTTGTCGTAGGTGTAGTCAGGCGTATTGTGGACGTAGGTCTTCCAGTCCTGGTACGAATACCCTGCCATGACATCGAGGCGACTCTTGATAGAGGAGAACTCCTTGACATAGTTAGCGTAGAAGTCAAAGAGCAAGCTACGCTTACGCTGGTCGTAGGTGTTGTTCGTCCCGCTCTTCAGTTCGTCGGGCTTGCCAGCCTGCTTGTAGGTGAAGCGCTGCCAGCCTAGCGAAGAGGCAGCAGGGATGATGACGCTCCCCTTACCGGAGGCGTAGTCGTAGCCGAGGTTGACATTGAGCTTGAGCTCGGGGAGGAAGTGGAGCTTGTAGTCCAGCTTTAGGTTGCTGATGGTACGGAAGACATCGCTGACGTCTTCCTTCTGCTGAAGGAGAGCGACGGGGTTGCGTGGTGCTAGCGTCTGAAGGTTAGCACCGTCCATCCAAGCCCAGTAGCCCCCGAAGGGAGCGAACTTAGCATCGTTGTCACGGACAGGACGCGTGGGGTCAAACTGGACAGCAGCACCGATAGCATCCTTGTTGGCGAAGCGGTTGTGCGTCGCTGTGACCTTCACGCTAGCATCGATGGCTAGATGACTGTCGAAGAGGCGAGGATTGATACTGAAGTCACCGCTGACACGGTTCATCTGGTCGGTCTTCAGTACGCCCTGCTGGTGGTAGAAGCCCGTAGAGACACGATAGGGGAGCTTGCCTGCTGCACCGCTGACGCTGAGGTTGTAGTCACCGCCGTAGGCCAGCTGATAGATCTCATCCTGCCAGTCTGTATTGGCCGTGCCAAGCTTAGAGGCAGAAGCGGGGTCGATACGCTGAATCAGGGCACGATATTCGTCTGCCGAGAGCACACGTACACGGCGAGCAGCTTCTGAGAGCGAGCTCTGCACGGAGACAGCGATCTGGGTCTTCTGCCCGACCTTACCACGCTTCGTGGTGATCATGATCACACCGTTGGAAGCACGGGAGCCGTAGATAGCCGTAGCCGAAGCATCCTTCAGCACGTTCATCGAAGCGATGTCCTGAGGGTTGATGGAGCTGAGGATACTAGGAGCACCAGCTACTGCAGTGTTCTCGATGGGTACCCCGTCGATGACGATCAGTGGGTCGTTGCTTGCGTTGAGCGAAGCACCGCCACGGATACGGATACGACCACCGGCACCAGGGGAGCCGTCAGGGGTGATCTGCACCCCAGCGACCTTCCCTACGAGGAGTTCGCCAGCAGTAGAGATAGCCCCCTTCTGGAAGTTCTTCTCGTTGATGGAGCTGACGGAGCCGGTGAGGTCCTTCTTCTGCATCGAGCCGTAGCCGACGACTACGATCTCCTTGAGGCTCTGAGCGCTCTCCTCGAGGACGACCTTCAGGGGGAAGGTCGCTGAGGCTAGGGGTACGGTCTTCGTGGTATAGCCGATGCTGGAGATGATGAGGTGTCCGCGCTTAGGAGCTCGTACAGTGAATCCTCCGTTGATATCGGTGATAGCACCTTGAGGTGTTTCCTTGACCTTGACGGAAGCTCCGATGACAGCTTCACCCTTGTCGTCTACGACTACGCCCTTGACCTGGATCTCCTGCGCCAGTGCAGGTACCGCCAGTAGGAGTAGGGAGAGACAGAGGTAGGTAAGGCGTAAAATCTTCTTCATTTTACGTACTCTGTTTGTGATGGATTAGTAGATCGATCGGGCTACCCGCCTCGGCCGGTCGAGCCGTGAGGTGAGTAGCCCGAGGGTATTATTTGCCCGAATTAGGGATGATGGAGATGGCGAAGCCACCACCAGGAGCAGACTGCAGGGAGAGCTTAGAGCCCTTCTTGACCTTCACCTTGCGGATGGTATAGACCTCAGGGTTGGTCTTGTAGTTTGCCCCCTTGGCATCGGCGTAGATGGTAGCCGTATAGGTCTTACCAGCGTCGAGGAAGTCAAGCGAGAGCGTCGACTTGTGTCCGTCGTAGCCAGCGACATTGCCGACGAACCAGCTGTCGGAGTTCTTCGCCTTACGAGCGATCGTGATGTACTCACCTGGCTCAGCCTCGATGATCTTCGTGTCGTCCCAGTCTACAGCCACGTCCTTGATGAACTGGAAGGCATCCATGTGCTTCTCGTACACCTCGGGTAGGTCTGCTGCCATCTGCAGGGGACTATACATCGTCACATAGCAGGCGAGCTGATTGCAGATGGTCGTGTTGACGTGAGAGTTGTTCTGTGGATTGTACTTGCTGATGTCCATCTGGAAGATACCAGGGGTATAGTCCATGGGCCCTCCGATCAGGCGGGTGAAGGGCAGTACCGTCAGATGGTTGGGCTTACTGCCACCGAAGGCCTGGTACTCCTGGCCACGTGCCGACTCCTGTGCTATGAGGTTGGGGTAGGTACGACTGAGGCCTGTCATGTGTACAGACTCGTGAGCGTTGACGGAGATCTTGTGCTTAGCTGCTTCCTTCACTGCGTGTAGGTAGTGGTTGACCATACTCTGGCCGTAGTGGTATTCCCCTCGGGGGATGATGTTCCCTACATAGCCACTCTTGACGGCGGAATAACCGTTGTCGACCATGAACTTGTACGCCTTCTCCATGTGACGCTCATAGTTCCATACCGAGCTGGAAGTCTCGTGGTGCATGATGAGCTTCACGCCCTTGCTCTTGGCGTAATCATGGAGCTCAGCGACGTCGAAGTCGGGGTAAGGGGTGACGAAGTCAAATACTCGGTCCTTGCTGTTACCGAACCAATCCTCCCATCCGATATTCCATCCCTCGACCAGGACAGCATCGAAGCCGTGCTTGGCTGCGAAGTCGATATACTCCTTCACATGCTTTGTATTAGCAGCGTGCTTACCATTGGGGCGTACCTTAGAGTAGTCGGTCTTTCCGATCTTCACATAGGGCAGGTCATCGGTGTAGGCCCAAGTGCTCTTGCCGGTGATCATCTCCCACCAGACCCCTACATACTTAATAGGCTTGATCCAGTCGGTAGTCTCGTAGGCGCAGGGCTCGTTGAGGTTGTACGTCAGCTTAGAGGCCAGGATGTCTCGGGCGTCACGGCTAACGATAGCGGTACGCCAGGGCGTGTTGAAGGGCGCTTCGATGTGCCCGCGGTTGCCCTGAGCGTCAGGCGTGAGTTCGACACGGAAGACCATAGTCTTATCGTCCAGATCGAGGTTAATCGCTGGGAAGTCGATAAGAGCAGCTTCATGAAGGTTGATGTACACGCCCTTGTCTGTCTTGAGCATCAGTGGCGTCTGGACACCGGTCTTGGAGAAAGCCTTCTGGGAGGTGTTCTCCGTGAATGCCTTGTCAAATAGGCCACGGATCTCCGAGA